>JAEIGA010000077.1_pt1 | contig 128024 bp, 119 predicted proteins | sample 9270691 | NCBI WGS metagenome assembly JAEIGA01 (sample SAMN17057246, study PRJNA624740) | gut metagenome | biome: biome; isolation source: fecal sample | host: Bos grunniens | place: China: Xizang | collected 2019 | reverse complement strand
CTAAAAGTCAAAAAGATAGAATTTTTATATATTTTTTTGGTCGGGATGGTAGGACTTGAACCTACGTGAACCAACTAACCTTTCGACTCCTTATCAGAGAGAGGGTATACATCCCGTAATTTGAAGAGCTTTGGGGGTTTTTCGTTACCAACTAACTACTGTACATCACCATACAGACCACTTAGGTACTCTTCTTGAGTAGGTCTTCCTTACCCTACACCACTGTCCAACACCCATCCCTTAAAGCTTGTTAAAGTGTCAGCTCACTTTGGGATTTCCATTGGGGAAACAGTTGTCTGCATCTCATTGAATGGAAAACAACTTCACAGACTCGCTACATTTGATATGGAATATTCCATATTCAGAGGTGTATATTGAACTACAGATTCTGCTAATTAAATATGTGGGAGTGGTAGGATTCGAACCTACTGAGTTTCTTATGTACTAGATTTACAGTCTAGCGCCCATCCACCATCTGAGCCGCACTCCCATTTTATTAAAAATCAAAGGCATCCATTCTCTTGTTGTTAGGATTTTATGTAGAGTATTACGTTGTCTGCCTTTGATTTTTTTATTACTCAGCGCTTACAATCTTATGCATCTTTTCCAACTCTTGCATATCTGCATTGAAACTTGTTATGAAATTTTCATCCAATAGATTGAATTGATTTTCATTAATTTCAGTTGAACGAGCGCCTAAACAAAGTAGCACCTTTTCTTTTAATGCTTTGAAATACTTAACAGCAACAATCTTTTGCGCTTCTTGCTTTTCATATCCTGCTTCCATTAAACTCTTATAGAGTTCTTTTCTAAATTCAGTATCTAATATCTTCATATCTATTATGTTTTAATTAACATTGCAAAGATACAATAAATATTTGAGAAAAACAAATTTTTTCAATATAATTTTAAAATTTTTAATTTATTAAATGGAATAACACCATTATAGAAATATGTTGGGTCATTTTCATCGTCTCTAATTTGATTTTCATCAAAAGAAAGTAACGTTTGGTCTAAATCACTTAATTTGATTTGAAAAACAATTATTTCCAATTCTTTGCCATATCTTTCTTCATACCACTCAGCAAGTTCTTCAAATTCTTCACTCGCTTCTAAATATGATTCAGCAACATATTCATCTGTCGCTAAAAACACTCCTTGCTTAATATTAGCATAAGGTGTGTTTTCATAGTTCCAAAACCTTTTTTTTGGCATCTTACCACCTAAACCAAACTTTTTAATTGAACTAAGATAACACGAAGGTGTTGCATGATACAAATATCCTTCTTGCATATTATCCAAATATTGGTCAACAGTTTCTCTAATAATTTGTTTTATATCCATTTTTTTTTCACACCGTTCAAGTAGGCTGTGAGGGATTCAAACCCCCAACTTTGCGGGTAGAAGCCGCATGTTCTATTCAGTTGAACTAACAGCCCATTATTTTTTCTTTTTTATTTTTTTAATCAAATTCATAACATTGACTTTTTGTTGATACTTTTTTCTATCATCATCAAAAAGTTTATTACCATTATTACCAATATGCCATTTGCCACATAAATTGCATTTATACGCAACAATTTTAAATGGTATGTTTTGTTTTGTATTTAAGAAACGAGCAGACTCAATAGCTTCATTTTCTGTATCAAAACTTTTTTTTGCCACTAATTCCCCATTAACTATTCTATAATGTGAATTTTTTTCTCGTTTCATATTTTTTTATTTAGTGGATAGTATCAGATTCGAACTGATGTTTACAACCTACTAGACCATCTAACCTCTGATGTATATACCCATTAATAATAAATAGTGGATATAATTGGATTCGAACCAATGACTTCCTAGGGATTTACGCTTTCTGACCAAAGAACTACCCATGTTGCCCTTACATAAGGAGTCGAACCTCTCATATATGAAAATTGCCTAGGTAGTCATATATGCATCTCCAACTTCATTTGCCATATTGTACAGTTCTGACAAATTAAGTATTGTGAACTTTGTAAGGATATATTATTCGTAGGGAGTAATGGACTTGAACCACTAACCTTGAATGTATAAGATTCCTGCGCTAACCAGTTGCGCCAACTCCCCATTTAAAAAAATTAAATGTGTGTTGTTACACCAAAAACACTTATATAAATATTGCTATCTAAATAAGCAGATAGTAATTAACCATCATTTCTAGTGGGAAACCTAGCAGCGGCTTTAAAGGTTCTTTAACTTGACTTCATTGTCCTTATTAGGTCTTATATTTCAGGTTTCTGACTTCGACTAACAATCTCTCGCCATTATTTAAATGCACCTACTGTTTTTATTCGGGGTGTAAACAGTATAACATTCTACCCCACCACTGACTACCGTTCAGTTACTCTTTAAAAGATGGACACTCCCAATCCTACTTCCATTTAATTTTTTTTTAATAATAAATGTTCTACCCGACTGTGCTTTCCATACCTTGTCACCTCTAGCGCATAATGCCATACAACATAAACTTCTGCTCACCACCTCAAGTATCTCTTTGGGAATATGTTGTCTTACCCAAAGCCTTCTTGAACCTCAAACATTTATTATATTATTGTAAAAATCATTCCAACCATATTACAAGTTGGATTATAATAAAGATTAATAAATAGAAATGTTGCAACTGTTACTTTCACCAAAAGCATTTATTTGGTATTATCCCATTCATAAATAATCCTTCAAATGATTAGATTTGTGGGTACTTTACTCATAACCAATATTTTTCTATATATATCACTTCATTATAACATCTCAAATATTCAGCATCTTGTGCTATCAAGATTCTATGGTGGTGATGGCTCCATTACACCACTTGACAATGCCATTAATAGGTCATAGTGAATATCCTTGATAATGATTTTTCTTTTTCAATTACAGTGCAAAGATACAACTTTTTTTATTAATATCCAAATATTTTATCTAAAAAAATGTTAATTTCTACCTAAAATCACATTTTTAAAATTTTCATCCTTATATAAGCAATCTAAAAACTCCTCAAATGTGAAATGTCTATGTGGATGAGGAGCAGAAAATGCCCTACCAGTTATTACAACATATTTAGGATATATTCGTGATGATTTATGTACAGTCCATTTAGGAATAGAACAATACAATTCATATAATTGCAAATCATTCAACGATGGTTGATATGCTGATATGCGTTTTTCTTCAATTTCTTCTTTAGATACTCGTTGAAAACTATTATTCTCGTTATTTTTTTGTGTATCTTTTATAAATATATGTTTACCCATAATTATTGGTATTTTTTATCTTGTATTATTCCAAATTTATGAAAATATTCATAAGGTCTTAGTTTTTTACCATTTACATAAAAACCCCATTTGTGATAAGGTTTTCCTTCAAGTAAAAGTGTCCATGCACCTTCTTTTGGAATTTCAAGGTAATGTTTTTCAGTTGCCTTACTTTTCCATATAGAATATTTCAGATTAAAAAAATTGCTAAAAGAATTGAAAATTCCTTCCACACTATATGGGCAAATATTTTTAGTTACTACCCCATCTTGTACTATATAATCATCTGGATTTTTGGATTCATCAATTGGTTTAACGTTCCTATATTTACCTTTTAACACTACACTAATCAAGTCACTTGAATGGTCATGAAAATAACGTTTATCATCAGACTTTAACCAATGATGTATTCTAATTGAATATCCAAAAAATATAAATGTCCATCTTTTTAAATATGGACAATCTTGATTACCTAATTTCTCTCCCCATCTAATTTGAAAATTAGAAAATGGTTTAACATTGCTACTTCCTTTTTTTGCTGATATATATTTTTTAATTTCACTATCAATAATAAAAGGAATTTTATCATACTTAAAAAGTCCACATGTTTGTATATGAATTCCATACCAAATTGTCATATACCCTTTTTTACGAGGATTAACAGTATCTAAATAAATGTTAACATTAACTTCCTTATCATTTAAGTAATAATGTAAACAACATCTATCATCTTCACAACGCCTACCCCAAGAAATTTTATTAGGTTTGTGTTTTAATTTATTTACAATAGTTTCAATTTTATTTTCTAATTCCATAATTAATCTTTTTGTCGCCCCAGAGGGATTCGAACCTTACTACTCTGTTCATAATGCTTTAATAACATAAAGTATTTGCAACTACTATTATGCTCTATATACACATGCCTTTTTCGTCTCGTCTCTAATATGTTCACAATATAAACAGTTGCGCAATATCTATATTGTTTTATTAGTACTCTACCATTAAGCTATAGGGCGTTATAAGTGGTATAATACCACTTGTTTTTATTTACGATGCAAATATATAACTTTTTTTTGAAAAAATCAAATTTAAATCCTAATTTTTCTTTGAAAATAATTTTTCTATAAAATGTATAAAATCCATTATATATAAAAAACTAAATACAATACCTAAAAATCCAATCAATGATATTAACACCAAAACATTTATAATTGGTGTATATTCATACCAACGCATATTTTTGATAATTGTCTTAAAACTTTTATTGTCATTTTGGCAAAAAACCCAATTTATACAAAATAAAGTCCATAAAGAAATTATATAACTAATAACACTAAATAATAGAATATAATTAAGCATATTTTCCCAATTCTCTATTTAAAATTAATAAACACTCATCTATTTGCTTTAAAATGTGTTTCTTGTTAACAATTTGCATTTCTTCAATACATTTTTTTAACTTAATAACACGTATTTTATTTTCAGACCATACTTCTTTAGTATCTTCATTATCGCTACTAATAAGTGATACCATATAAAAATTTAGCATATCACTTTCAATCAAGCCTTTCACTAAAATTCTATCTTCATCTGTAATTTCGTTTTCCATTATTTTTTTATTTTTTTTTAGTAATGATTCAAATATACCAAAAACAAATATTACAATAAAAAACATTGGTAATGAGCATAAAAAATAAATAATATATTTCATAGTTACTACTCTTCTGTTTTAGGATGTATTATTTTAGTGCCAATTGCTTTCGCAAATACATTAGAAGTCCATCCATATATTGTAAATTGATTAGTAATCTCATTATAATTAGGACTACCAATTAAATACATGGGTTTATCTTGTATTCGTGAAATCATCATTACCATATGAGTCATTATATACCCATTAACTTCACAAAACACTGCATCACCAACTTCTATTGTTGTCTTATTAGATGGTATCAATATACAATATTCCCCACTTTGAAGTAAAGGCATCATAGAATCTCCCCATTCATAACGAGCAACGTTATTTCCTTTGTTTAATTCGTTGAATATATCAGAGAGGGAAGTTAATATTTGCCCCTTGACAGTTTGACCATCGCCAGTCGTAATTGTTATACATTCTTGTTCGCAAATCATTATTTCTCAAACGCATATTTACAGATGAATTGATAGTATTAAGAAATTTTTCTACGAGTTCATCACATTCATCTTTAGTTTTTACTACAATTTCTTCATTTATTTTTTTTTGGGGTTTTTCACCATTTATTAGGTCGTGACCCATTACTTTTACATCGAATAAATCATGAAAATCAACTCCTTCAACTGAAGATGGTTCAATTCCCATAACATCAAATTCAAAATAAATTGCTCCAGACTCCATAACAAGTCCTTGTTGCCTATATACTCCACTAGTAACATTTACCCCATGAATGATTCTATTTGGATTTAAAACGCCATACTTAGTTTGAATTGGTCGCTTAACTACCAACATAAAACCACCCATAACATCCCTATAACTAATTTCAATTCCGCCACAAAGAAAATCATTCTTATAATTTGACATATTGCTAATTTTAACAACAATACGCTCAATTTTCTCTGTTTCTCTTACAACTGGATAAGAACTAAAATCCATAGGATTAAATTCTTTAATTCTTTCTCTATGCGACTTTGAAACCGTTTTCCAATTCATATTCATAGGAAAAAACAACAAACGAGGTTGAAATTCAATTCCTAATGTTTGACAATCAGTTTTAGTTAATGAGAATATTGTAGACGAATCACCACTAATTTGTTTTACAACCAAACCATCTAATTTGACCCCAAAAACTTCATCAACTTTTTTAATTACTTGATATTCTTTCACTGGCATTGTAAAATCATCACATTCAACACCTTGCAATGAAAAAACATCACCCTCTTTGAATTTTTCCAATTTTATCTCTCGCTTTTCGCCAATATTAGGCGAAAAATATAGAGAAGTAAAACTTGGGTCTATTGTTTGTAAAGAACGCCTAAGTGTTGGACAATAGGCGCTCTGTAAATTCATATATCTTTCAAAATTTCTAATTTGCATCTTTATTAATATTACTTAGGTAAGTAAAATGTTTTAGCATTACTACTAGTACCAATCATATTAGTGTTAAGTTCTGTTTCAATTTTAACAAGTTCATCTTCAGCAGCCTTACGTTGCAAAGCACCTTGTTCATGAATTTCCTTAACCTCACGAATTGTCTCAATCAACTGTTGAGTTGTTGTACGCAATGTCTCAATGTCAACAACACTACGTTCATTTTCTTTAGCAACAAGACTACTGTTCTGTCGCAACATTTCAGCATTCTTTCTCAAAATTAAATTCGTAGTATCAGTAACCTTACGATGTGCCTCAATGTTTGCTTGCTGATTATGCAACGCTACTGCAATTGATAACTGATTTTTCCAAACAGGAATTGTTGTTGCAATAATTGTCTGTGCTTTATCAGCAACAGCAATATTGTTATATTGTACTGTTCTAATCTGAGGAAGTGACTGCTTAATTACATAACGCAACATAAGCAAATCATTCAAACGTCTATCAAGATTATTTTGGAACTCCATAACATCTTGAATTTCATGACTCTCATATTGGTCAGCGTTTGCTTGCATTTCTGCTAATTGCTTCTTTACTTCTTCAGACTTAATTTTACCAGCAATAATCAAATCTTCAATTTGCTTGCCATATGCAATGTTGTTTTCAAACATTGACTGAAGAGCATTGTTATCACGAAGTGATGCAAGACGTGTTGCAGTAATCTTCTGTGTCAAAGAATCAATATTCTTTGTAATTGAATCATACTTGTGCAACATCTTCTCCACATTAGCAACAAGTTTATTCAAAATAGGAATATTTCTAATAAACTTTTGGAAAGTAGATGGAGCCTTCAACTCATCAACATCAATATAATTCAACTCACCAAGAAGATTGTTAATAAGTTCACCAATCTCACCACCATTAGAACCTCGTACAGCTGTCAAGAAATCATTACTGTACTTTCCCATTGTATTTTGCAAATCGGCTCCATAGTTTGAAATTGAATTAATATCTGTCACAACTAAAGAACTGTTCAATCTTGAATAACGCTCCATTTCTGCACTTGAAATGTTGTCAAGATTAATAACTCCATTATCGTTAATAACCTTCAGTTCACCTTTTTCCTTAGTTTTCTTTTCTGTCAAATCAATAACTTCGTCCATTACAATTTCAGCTTCTTTTACTTGTGTTTTTGTCTTTCTTTCCATTTTTTTTAGTTTAAGTTTCAATTACTGATGCAAAAATACAACTTTTTTTGGAAATAAAAAAATTATAAATGTTAAAAATATTAAAAAAATCATTTTTTTTCTAATTCATAATTAGTTATTACGATTTCCTTGCCATTTTTACATGTATTCCCACCCGTATTTGTCATACTATACACAAAATCAAAACTATAAATGTTATAATCTTTATATAATTCTCTAATAAATGGAGAATCATCATAACTTAACATAATCTTGTTTTTACTTGAATGTTTCTTTACCCATTCAAACAATTCTAAATGATTAAATTCTTTATGCAAAACTCCCTTTTCACCATACAACCCCTTATCCTTATTTCCAAAATAAGGTGGGTCAAGATAAATAAAGTAACCTTCTATATCACCAACAATACCTTCTAAATTAACAAAATTATCATTGATAAAATTTACATTTTGAATTACTTCTGAAACATTTTGTATTTTATTAATACAATTTATAGAAAAATTCCTATCATATGCTTGGATTGAATAATTACGATTTAATCCACTAAAAGATGTTTTATTAGACGTAAAAAAATGACTTGCTTTATTTCTGTCCAATGTATAAAACTTTTCAGCAAATGTTTCGCAAGTGTGATTGTTTTTCAAATCCAAACATTCATTAATTACTGTTTGTGGGTCATTTTTAATTTGATTATAGTAATTAATCAACATTCCATCAATATCATTGGCAAAAACAACTTTTGGGTTATATTTTTGTACAATGTGAAGTAAAACACTACCACCACCAGTAAATGTTTCAATATACTTATCAACTTCTTTAGGGAAAAATTCATCTAAAATCTTTATCATTTTAGACTTACCACCCGCCCAACGTAAATTAGTTTTAACTTCTTTCATCATCTTAGCATATTAATTATCACCCTCTATTATAGAGGGTGATATTATTTAGAATGGCAAATCATCACTATCTTCTGAAATTACAGAAGTTGCCATTTGAGGTTGCAATGTGCCACAAGACATTGACATTGCAGTAGGTGTTATAGTTGTTTCTGCAACATTTGTAGTTGTAGTTGTAGATGCACGATTTTCAGTCCCACTGTTTTCATTTGAATTACCAACACTAATAAAGTCAATATTATGTGCTCTTACATCACGAGAAATTTGTGTACTTCCATTCTTATCAACAAAAGTGCTCACATCTTCATTTCCCGAAATAAAAACTAACGAACCCTTTTTCAAATAAGGAGCAATTCGCATATTATCACTACGAACTCGCATCCAAGTTGTTCTCTTTTCTCCATTACGTTTTTCGTTTACAGCAACGCTAAACGTAATAAATTCTTTTCCTTCTTTACTTTGACGTACTTCAGCATCTGCCCCTAAACGTCCATTAAAATTTACTTGTATCATTTTTACTAATAATTAAAATTAAATAAAATATTCTAAAAATTTTTTATCTTCACTTAAAACCCATCCATTTTGATTTAAAACCAAAAGTTCATTTGATTCAATATCTAACTGCCTTATAATATTAGCATCAACACGATAAAAAACCTCATGTTTTTCATTTGTTAATAATTTAATATCTTTGCAATATTTAGACATTTTATCTAACGATGATATAACCGAATTTTTATTTGCATTTTTCATTCGCATTATTTCATCAAACATATATTCATTAACCATATATTTCTCTTTTATTAAACATTGCAAATATATAATCATTTTTTTTAAAAAACAATTTTTTAATAAAAAAAAAATCCCATAATTTCCGAAAAAATTATGGGACGAATGAAAATTGAATTTACTTACTCAGCAATAATAAGACTATATTTCTTCTTACCTTGCTGAACCAACAAATATTTACCGTTAAGCAAACATTCTTTATTTACAACACAATCAGTTGTAATCTTGGTTTTATTTATTGACAAACCGCCATTGGTAATCAATTTACGAAGTTCACCTTTTGATTTGAAAATATTAGTTTTCTCAACCAACAAATCAGTCAATTTAACATTCTCACAATTATCTTTTGTAGTGTTAAAGGTAGGAACTCCCGACAATGCACTCAAAAGAGTTGTTTCATCAATAGTACGCAACACCTCATTTGTTGCGTCACCAAACAGAATAGAAGATGCCTTAATAGCACTCTCATAATCCGCCTCTGAATGAACCATAATTGTTACTTCCTTTGCCAAACGCTTCTGCAAAAGTCGCAAATGAGGTGCTTTATCATGCTCTTCAATCAATGATTCAATTTCTTCTTTAGGAAGCAATGTAAACATTTTGATAAAACGTTTCGCATCATCATCCGACTGATTCAACCAAAATTGGAAAAACTCATAAGGAGTTGTCATTGTAGGGTCAAGCCAAATATTAGTACCACCTTCTGACTTACCAAATTTCTTACCATCAGCACGTGTAACCAAAGGCCATACAAGAGCGTATGTATCAACATCAGAACCAAGTTTCTTACGAATGATTTCTGTACCCGTCATAATGTTTCCCCACTGGTCAGAACCACCAATTTGAAGTTTACAGTTAAAGTTCTCACGCAAGTAGCAATTATCATAACCTTGAAGCAACTGATATGTGAACTCTGTAAAACTGAGACCACTGCCCTCACGTTCCAAACGAAGTTTTACTGACTCCTTTGACATCATGTAATTTACGGTAATCAACTTACCAATCTCACGTGTAAAGTCCAAGAAAGAGAAATCACGCATCCAATCATAGTTATTAACCATAATTGCCTTATTATCAGCATCACTCTCAAAATCAATGATATGAGACAACTGCTTCTTAATATTTTCTGCATTACTCTCAATCTCTTCACGAGACAGCAACTTACGTTCCTCTGCCTTAAATGAAGGGTCTCCCAAACTTGCAGTTGCACCACCAATCAAAACAATTGGTTTATGACCATGATTCTGTAGTAGTCGAGCTACTACAAATGCCAAAAGGTGTCCAACGTGCAATGATTTACCAGTAGGGTCTGTACCTACATAAAAAGTCGTACTCTCTTTTTCAAGTTGCTCACTTGTTCCACCAACCATGTTTGATACCAAACCACGCCATTTCAATTCTTCAATTAAGTTCATTCTTTTTTTTTTATAAATTAAACAAATTCTACTATTTCTTTTTTATATTAACGCTTTGTAAATGTTTTGTGTTTATTAGTTACTAACATAGTACAATATGATTTTTAGATATTTGTATTTTATTACACAAATCATACATTTCTATTTGCGTTAAATCACCCTTTTTAAATTTAATTTTTTGAGTCTTTACTGGGCAAGTACTACTTTTCTTTTTACCCTTATTTTTTTTCTTCTTTTTACTCATATCATTTTTATTTCTATGATGCAAAGGTATAGTTTTTTTTTCACATAGCAAAAAAAAAATTTATTAAAAATTGTTAAAAATAATAAAAGGTTAAAAAACCTTTTATTATTTAACAATCTTCAATAGTGAGAACACCTCTTGTGAAAGGGCAACTTCAACCAACTCTTGCATTGTCTGAGGTTTCTTTTTGGTCTTTTCTGTAAGTTCTTCGCCCAAAAGCAAAGAAATCACTGAACCATCAAAACCACTCAGCAAGAATGTTCCTCCATCATTAATGCGTGATGGGAAATCTCTTGTAGTTGTTGCCACATTCCACCATACAAATTTGAAGTTATCAACAAACTCTTGAGGAAATACCTCTAAAAGCATTGTCTTACAACGTTCATAATTTGTGTCCACACCACCTGTTGCATTGAACTGCATATCACTTACAACCAACAAAGTTGTAGGATAATCCTCTAAAGGAATTGATGGGTTATCTTTTCTAATTTTCACAATACGTTTCACAACGCTTAAGAAATTAGTGCCACCCATAGCATCCTTTGGCAACTGACGCATCATTTCACAGAAATCACCTCTCAACTGCTTCACATGTGAAGTAGTGTCAAACATGATAACTTGCTTATGAAATGCGCCTTCATTCAATGTTGAAAAGAACACACCCAAAGATGAACAAACATCATAAGGTGTAACATTACTGTTATTGTACTTCCAAGTCATTGAACCACTTGTATCTAACGCACACCAAACATTCTCCTTAAAAGAAGTATTCTTTTTGACATTCTGAATCAAATTGTCAAACTGCTTGTTTAAGGTATTTTTTTGATGCTTATGCAACTTGTTATGGTTAAATACATAACCCAATTCGTAAGCATAACCATTAAATTTAATGGTATCTTGCTTGTCAAGCCAATTTTCATATGACTCCAACAAATTCTGCTTACTAATGAATTTCGATGCAACAAGTTTAGTCATTGCCTTACCAGGAATATGAGACCAATTTATCTCATCATACATTCTTTGAGAAATGTATTTTTGGAAATCATGTGCCTTACCACTTGTCTTGAAATTGCGATATTGTTTATGATTCCAACCCATATAGCACATAAACTTACGTGCCATAACGTTCATAAAACGTGAACGTCCAGTAGTTTGCTTTTTAATACAAACTATTGAAGGGAGGTATTTCTTAACCAAATCGCAAGTCTTTTCCATTGAAAGACCCATAGCAATTAACTCAAACATCTTGTTTTCGTTAATTACATTGACATTTAGATATGAGTCATACCACATTAATTCCCAAATATCCTTCCAAGAACCAACAATTGGCAATAATGCTATGTTTGCATAAAATGTTTTTGGACAATTTTCAGCAACCCACAACAAACGCTTAAATGATTCATCACGAAGACCTTGACCCTTTTGAGCGAAAACGCCTTTATCCTCATTATTTACAAGTACATTAGTATCACGACTAATAGCACGTAGATAAAAAATGAATTGCAATGCCTTTAAATCATTTTCAACCCACAATTCCTCTTGATTAGCAAACACCTTGTCAATTTGTCTGCCATTATATCCACTAACAGAACCAAATTGGTCAACTAAGATGTCTCCAGTTGATGAATTAGATACTGCACCATTTTCAGTAAATGTGTCACATGCTGTCAAAGCATTAATAAATTCATTTTTCATACTCTGTCTTTTTGTTTTTTAATTACTTTGCAAAGATATAACTTTTTTTTGACATATACAATTTTTTTTTGTAAAAAAATCTTAAAATACCTTTAAAAAATACTTTTTTATAATATTTATTTATATATAAAAAAGCATAAAATATGGATATTAATAAAATTATTACAGAAACTTTAAATCGTTACTTACAAGAAAATATTTATGATGAATCTGCACAAAATGATGAATCAAATTCAACTGCTGAAAAAGCAAAAAAACGTGACGGTAAAAATTTAAGTTCGGGTGATGAAAACCAAATTAGAAATACGATTGAAAATGATGATGTAATTAATATTGCAGCTATGGCAAGAAAATTATATCCCGACCATACTCCAGAAGGAGCACAATCTCAATTACGTAAAAAAATTAAAGGTGTGAAAAATGATAATGGTTCAGAATATCACTTAAAACAACGTGAGGCTGCCGTTATACGTAAAATATTGAATAAACTTTAATAATAAAAAGAACTGCAAATTTGCAGTTCTTTTTTTTTTTAAAGATTTTTAGTCATATTAGCGTAAGCCTTTTTCATTTTTTCCAAAGCGCTAATCTTTAGTTGTCTAATACGTTCTGAAGTGAAATTCATTTTTTCTGCAATTTCCTTCAATTCATATTCCCTAACATGACCAATACCAAAAAGATATTTTACTACCTCTTGTTCAGCTGGAGTTAACTTTTTCAACACACTTTGAACCATTTTTTGAGCAAACTCTTGATTATTTTTTTCTTCACACTCATTTTCGCTTGCGCTTGCGCTATTAAACGCTAAAATAGTGCTAACGTTTGCATCTTCATCATCGCAACCATAATCTTCATCAATAGAAGACATTTGTACATTTAAAATATCTGTACTATCTTTAATTGACACATTATAGTCTTGTTCAAGAATTTCAGCAATCTCATCATTAGTTGGTTGTCTTAACTCTTTTTGCATAAAATTGTTTACAATTTGGTTAATCAAATGATTTGTTTTTGCCAAATTATTTCTTTTTACTATGCAACCATGTTTCAACAAATACGTGTTGATAGCTCGTCTAATATAATATACTGCAAAAGTAATAAAACGAACATTTTGCTTTACATCATACTCTTCAAGAGCTTCTGCCATACCAATGTTTGCTTCTGAAATCAAGTCAAGAATATTATCATTTGTTGCCCAGCGTCTTACAACACCCAACACAAAACGTTGGTTAGCGCACATAATTTCATCCCTAACTTTCTTCTTTTCTTGCTGACTTTGGGTTGTATGATAAATTTTAATCAATTTTTGTTCCCTTTCAATCGTCAAAGGGATATATTTACGAATGTCTTCATAATATCGCTTTAACGTATCAGTTCTTTCAAAAAAATTATTCTGTGGTATAGATAAGTTTACTATCATTACTTATTTTTCTTTAAAATTGCAATTGTTTTATTACCCTCATCTTTCATTGATTCAACAACTCCTTCGTTGCCAATAAACTCAATGAAATTTAAAATACTACGTTTACTCTCTTCTCTACGAGTTAATTCTCTTCCTCGCATAACCAAAACAACCTTTACTTTATCGCCTTTATTTAAAAAAGCGATTGCTTGTTTTGATTTAGTTTCCAAATCGTGTTGAGCAATGTTTACACTAAGTTGAATTTCTTTAACTTGTGTTTGAGATTGCTTATTTTTCTTTGCGTTTTTCTTTAATTCATATAAAAACTTACTGTAATCACAAATACGCAAAATAGGTGGATTAACTTTAGAATTTACTTCCACTAAATCCATTTCCATAGACTCAGCAATGTCCTTAGCTTCTTTTAAAGAAACAATTTCACTTTCAACATCATCACCAATTATTCTTACTTGAGAATAACCATAGATTTCATCATTAATACGAAAATCGTAATTTTTTTGAGAATTTTGTTTTGCCATTAATTTTAAGTAATATGTTTTTTATTATTTTGACAGTGCAAAGGTAATACTTTTTTTTTACATGTGCAAGATAATGTATGTTAAATTATGTAAAATTTATCTTTTTATTCCTTTTCACCTTCCATTTTCCAAATTAATTCATTGTCAAAAGCAACGTATGTACCAACTTTTAACCCACCTTTTATAATATATTGATGAATTAAAGTTTCAATGAAATAAAAATTTTCATTAAAAAAATCATACAATGATAACATATATTTTTCAGTTTCATCATCAAAAGCACGTCCTTCAGCATCAAATTGCGAATTTTTAATTGCTTTATCCTCTAATCCTAAAATGATAGCCATATCTTCCAATAAATGACTACCCATGTTAAACATAATATTCTTATCAACGCCTATTTTATCATCATCCAATTCTTGAATAAAGAAAAAAGGAATTAATTTCAAGTGGTCTTTAGTTAACTCTAATTTTATAACCATTTTTTTACTTTTTAATTTTTTATTTTAATATCGTGCATATCCATTTCGTAAAAAACGTTTTTCTGCTTCTTCTTTACGTTGTCTTACCATTTCATAATATGCATCATAATCGTTAGCTTTGACAGCTAATTCTTTTTTTCTAGTTGCAATCTGTTTTTCATTTCGACTTTGTTGAAAATAATCATATATAGTAACATCAACATTTGTTAAACAATTATTGAATATTTCTAATACTTTCTCTTTGTCACCATTTCCATCAAAACGACTACAACCTAATAATGGGCATCCTATTTTTAAACCTTTATATTTAATGTTTATTAATTTTAAACATTTTTCTAATGACTCATACGACAAATAATCATCACCATTTACTTTTTTACAAGGATAACCACGACAAATATATAATAAAGATATAAATGGTTCATTATCAGCAGTACATTCTAAAATAGTACCCATCTTATTAATATCGCCATATTTAGTTTGAAAATTTTTCTCTCTAACATATGGATAATTTAATGCAATATCACGTTGTACGCCTTGCGATAACGTACAATACACATTAGTACCAATTAGAATAACATCATACTCACTAATATGTTCCATTATATCTTCATTTTCAACTATTTTTAACATTTATATCATTCAGATTTAAAATGCTCTTTAGTTTTAAGTTCGTTCAACAATCGTTTTTCTTCACTATTTAATGATTTTGGCATAACAAGTCTAACGATACCAATCATTGAACCAAATTGTCCATTACGTTCATAAATAGGCATACCCTTATTAGCAAATCTAATTTGTGTGCCATCTTCAATTAATGAAGAGATTTTAGTTGTTAAACGTTTTCCATCTATTGTAGTCACTTCTTTATTACAACCCAAAATAGCATCTACAACTGGTATCTCTAAATCGAAATACAAATCATTATCATTTCGTTCAAACTTTTCGTGCTCTTTTTCTTTAATTAAAATAATTAAATCACCAAACACACCATTACCATTCATAGGCGCTCCACCATGACCTTGTGCAATCATCTGAAAACCATTAGGTGCTCCCTTTGGTATTGTAATTTCTAATTGAACTTCTTCAGCAGACAATCCATTACCATTGCAATTAGGGCAAGGATTAATCATCTTCTTACCTTGTCCACCACAATGAGGACAAGTTGTAATTGTCTGAACAAATCCATTTTGACTAAACATTTGTCCAGTACCACCACAATGAGGACAAGTTTCTATTCGTGTATTGCTTCCCTTTCCACTTCCACCACAAGTTTTACATGTTCCTTGACGTTTATACTTAATAGTTTTAGTAATACCGTTAAACAAATCTTCCAATGTAGCCTCAACAACAATACGCATTGTTTGTCCTTTTACTACTCTTTGTCGTTGTCTACCACCGCCAAATCCAAATTCACTCATCATATCAAATGGGTCGAATCCACCAAAACCACCAAATCCACTAAACCCACTCATAGGATTATCATATTCTTGGCGCTTTTTGGAATCAGACAGCACTTCATACGCTTCACTTACCTCCTTAAATTTATCTTCAGCTGCTTTCTTTTCATTATCGCTTTTACCTTGCTGTTTATCTGGATGTAACTCTTTACAAAGAATTCTATATTTTTTCTTCAATATTTGTTCAAAATCACTCCCTTGAAGTTTTTTTTCTTCATCAGTTATTCCTAATAATTGATAATAATTTTTATTACTACTCATTTTTTATAAATTGCGTTTAATAATTCTATATTATTATTATAAATTTCCCCTATATATTGAGCTGGTAAATCCTCACTATAATATATGATTTTTATTCCTTGCTCTAAGCATAAAAAAAATTTTTTCTCATCCCTCTTTCTTATCTCCTCTAAATTTTGGCTATAAAACGTATTGTCTGTATAATGCTGTTTACCTTGACATTCAATACCAATTCTATATTGAGGTAAATAAAAATCTATACTTAAATGACTTTTACCATTTATTAAAAATAAAGGTCTATATTGCCAAATATATTCAATACCCTCTTTATCTAAAAGATTCTTAATATCAATTTCTAATTTAGGCATTTTACATTTAGGACAACCCTTACCTTGTAAATGATTATAAGCCAATTGCCAAAATTCACCGTGAATGGGACAAATTATACATACTTTACTATAATATCCTTTATATTCAACTTTAGAATAATCATAATAATTATTATGTTTTTCCATTGCTTTTTTCACCCACTCTGTTGTGGTTTTAGTCTTTTTTAACGATTTCCTTAAATTACTACATCGTAAACAACCTTCATATCGTAAATGAGAATCTGGCGTTTGCCAAAATTCACCATGAATAGGGCAAATTATACACACTTTAGTCCTATTATTAATATATTCCACTTTAGAGTAATCGTAATAATTGTTGTGCTTTATTTTTGCCTTTTCAATAAACTCATCTTTACTACTTGCTAATTTTCTTTTCACCCTCATCAACCCACACAAAGAACACCCACATCCATTTAAATGAATATTTGGCGTTTGCCAAAATTCACCATGAATAGGACAAATTATACATACTTTAGTCTTTGCATTAGTGTATTCAACTTTAGAATAATCATAATAATTGTTGTGCTTTATTTTTGCCTTTTCAATAAATTTATTTTGTCTTTTTATATCCATATTCTATGTTTTTTATATAAATATCATAAAATACGAAAAAGACTGATATTGAAACGTTAAATTACGATATTATTTTTTAGTTTTTTAATTTATCTACAACAAAATCCATTAAAATATTTTGCTCTTTTAATGCTTGTTCTGATGACAATTTTAATGAACCCGTCAAATATCCCCATCCTCTTGTTTTTAAAACAATAATATCATCAATCAATATATTGTCTATTTTTTTGCGGGCATTAAATTGTTGACAACTTTCATCATTTAATTTATCAACAATTTCTTGAGCCAACTCATCTTTACATATAATAGTAAAACAAATATTTCTATTACTATCTTTTATGTAAGGACCGAATAATGAAAAAGGTTTTTTAAAAAAATTACTAGTCATTTACTTTATTTTTTAAAAAATTAATAATCGTTAGTTCAAGAGCATCTTTTTCATTAGCATATCTATTTCTTAAATCAACTTTATCATTCACCATACCATTAATGATATTTTTCAGTTTACGAATTTCATCTTGTTCAGATTCAAAAATATCACATGTATAATCATTTTTTTCAAAATGATATTCTACTTGAATAATAACATTGAAATTTTCTTCAACCCATTTTTTTGCATCATAAATATGTGGTGCTGATGCTATTTGATTAGATTTTGCTAACATGCAGTTATCATAATAAGCGTCTCCACATAAAACAATACAATGTTTAGATTCTTTATCTTCTTTAATATAAGAAAAATTACATGATTCATTAAACCCTAAATCACGCAATAATTCACATAACTCTAAAGAACAAATATTATTTTTCCTCATATATTTAAATTTACAATGCAAAGTTAAGAAAAAAAAATGAATTAAAAAAATATTTTATCTTAAATTATATTAATTTTTTTTAGTATAAGGTGTTATTACTTCCCATTCAAAATCACAAGAACCCATAAGTTTCCTCATTTTAACTCGCTCATTAGGACTTTTGTTAAACTTACCTTTAAATTTAAGATGCATCATAGAATGAATCAAACCATTTATTTTTTCTTTTGTATCAAGACAATAAGCACTTAATTTTAAGTCATTTTTTGTAAATTTTTTAAATTCTTCAAATGTCTTTAATTTTTTTTCCATCTTTATAATATAACCATTCATCATTAACATAGTACCAATTAATAAAACTCTCTCCAAGGTGTTTAAAACCCTCATAGAACGTTTTATCTTTAGTAAACAGTCTTCGCTTCATTTGATTAAAATACGCCTCTGTATGAAACTTTGGTGCGTTTTCTTTTAACCAATTATTATAATTCATTAGCATTAAAAAATCACTTTTTTCTTGCAAAAACTCTTCAAGCATCCAAGTATAAACTGTTAACCATTTTTGATAAGGTTGATATGCTTTCACAATAGGATGGTTTTTCCATGCTTTACTTTCTCCATTATAAATGGATAAAATTTGTCTACATTCAATTAATTGTTTATGTAATCTTCTCTTATCTAAAGATTTAAATGTATCCCAAGGACTGCCAATAATAAAAACTTGCATACTTATATTTAATTTGTTTAATACTAATACAAAGATATAAAAAAATATTAAAAAAAACAAATATTTTTTACATATTTATTAACACGAAATATTGGTGACTATTAAAATTCAATAGTCACCAATACATTTTACTATGCTAAATTAATTAATTTCTTCAAAATCAGCATTTTGAATATTTTCTTCATTTGTATTTTCTGTTGGATTAGCACCTTGAGTTGCTTGCTCTTGTGCTTGTGAAGCGTACATTGCACTTGCTACTTCATTCCAAACCTTATTAATTTCTTCTTCAAGACGATTAATATCTTCTACCTTCTTATCCTTAACAGCAGTCTTCATTTCTTCTAACAAAGATTGCATTGCTGTTCTCTTTTCCTCTGACATCTTATCGCCTTGTTCTTCAAGCATTTTTTCACTACTAAATACGATACCATCACCCTTGTTAATAGTATCAGCAATTTCACGTTCTTTCTTATCAGATTCAGCAAATTGCTCAGCTTCCTTCTTGATACGTTCAATTTCTTCCTTAGACAATGAACCACTTTGCTCAATTGTAATTGACTGTTCCTTATTAGTTGCCTTATCAACAGCACTAACCTTTAAAATACCATCAGCAGAAATATCAAATGTTACTTCAATTTGAGGTACACCTCTACGAGCAGGCATAATACCATCCAAGCGGAATAAACCAATTGATTTATTATCCTTTGCCATAGGACGTTCACCTTGCAACACATTAATATCTACATTAGGTTGATTATCAACAGCTGTTGAGAACACTTCAGTCTTCTTGCAAGGAATTGTTGTATTTGCCTCAACAAGTTTAGTGAATACACCACCCATTGTTTCAATACCAATTGAGATAGGTGTTACATCAAGTAACAACATGTCTTCTGCGCCTTCACCACCAACAATGATATTTGCTTGAATAGCTGCACCTTCTGCAACAGCCAAGTCAAGATTTGATGACTTAATCAACTGTACACCAAACTCTTGTGTCAAACGCTCTTGAACCAAAGGAATACGACAAGAACCACCAACCAAAAGAATACCATCAAGGTCTGACTTTGAAATATTAGCAGACTCTACTGCCTTTTTTGCGCATCCAATCAACTTATCAACAAGAGGAGTAATCAATTGTTCAAACTTTGCCTTTGTGATTGTTTGTGTCAAGTGAACAGGGGCGTTATCCTTCATTGTAATATAAGGAAGATTAACTTCTGTACTTGGACTTGTTGACAATTCAATCTTTGCCTTTTCTACTGCTTCCAAAACACGTGACATTGCTTGACTATCACTTGTTAAATCAATATCAGTATCTTTCTTGAAGCATTCAAGAACCCATGCAGCCACTGCGTTGTCAATATCTGCACCACCAAGGTAAACATCACCATTAGTTGCCAAAATCTCAACTACGCCGTCACTAACTTCTGCAATTGAGTTATCTTCAGTTGAACCACCAAAGTCAACAACCATAAATTTACCACCTTTCTTCATATCAATATTAGAAGAAAGCAATGCAGCTGTAGGTTCTGCGATAATACGCAATACATTCAAACCAGCCAATTCACCAGCCAACTTAGTCGCTGAACGAGCTGAATCAGAGAAGAATGCTGGTACAGTGATAACTGCATCCTTTACCTCGTGACCAAGATAATCTTCAGCAATTTTCTTCATCTTACTTAAAATCATTGATGACAATTCTTCAGGTGAATACTCTCTGCCTTCAATTGAAATTTTAGGCATACCATCACGATTAATTACGTCATATTGCACATGGTTGATAGCGTCTTTAGATTCTTCAAAAGTTCCACCCATAAAACGCTTAATAAGGTTAACTGTTTCCTTTGGATTAACAATCATCTGACGCTTAGCTGCGCCACCTACCTTACGCTCTCCATTTTTAAGCGCAATAACTGATGGAGTAGTATAACTACCTTCTTCATTTACAACCACTACGGGTTTACCACTTTCAATAACTGCGACTTCAGATAATGTACTACCTAAGTCAATACCGATTACTGTTTTACTCATAATTTATTATTCTATATTAAATTTTGTTATTTTTATCGAATTACAATGCAAAGATATAACCTTTTTTTTAAAAAAACAAATTTTTAACAAATTTTATATCTTCGCCTATAATTTATATAACAAAAAGCGTGCCAAACTTATTATTTTTAATAAAAAAAATACAAAAAAATGAGATTTTTTTTAATTTTCTCATTTTTTTTGTATTTTTTTGTTTCAAACCTTAATATATTAACTATTTTTAGCAATATACTTATCAATATTATTAACAATATGTCTCAATTCCCCGTATAGAATTAAATTAATTTGGTCGGGACATAATGTTGTAATATATTTTGTTTCCATTTCTCCCATTGGAGAAATCTTTGCTCGTTTGATTGCAATTTTCTTACCAATTTCTTCATTAAAAGTATCATCAGAATGACAAATTGCATAAGCATATTTTAAATTACGTTTGGTAGTTGGTTTCAAAAAACTCAACTGTCCTTCAACATTCTTATCTTCACCAACTGGTACTTGAACATTCTTAAAAACTCGTTCCCATTCCTTTTGTTGCTTACAAATACCAACAATCATTACTTCGTGCTTCAGACCATCCTTATCAACGGCTGTTTCGTGCATAGAATAAATCTTTTCTTTCATATTCAAATTCTTTTTTTATTTTTAATCAATATAAATTGTAATTGCAAAAGCATAAACATCATCGGGTCTATCAATACTAATATCGGCAACATCAACATGTTTTACGTATTCCATTTGTTCAATTTCATTTAAAAAGTTATAAACTTCCAATAAAGAATTTTTAATTGAACCTTCAGCACCATTTGTTCCAGTATGGTATACCAAACTAACACGAGCATCATTTGTAGCATCAAAACCCCAAATTTTAAATTTACGTACTTTTTCAAATGTAGAAATTTTTTCTCTTATGCAATCAACTTTCTTTTGTCTTTCTTCAGAAAATGTTGTATCAAACAATTCATCTTTTCCGAAATATATCTCTTGTACAGTCATCTTACAAAAAATTTATTATTTTTAGTTATTTTTGAGATATATTCTCTAGGATTCATACCATTTAATTTCATTAAATAATAAGAATATATTTCCTCTAAAGAATATAATTTATATTTACTATGTTTGCTATCAATACCAACATTAAAACATAAATCATCATCTTCATCAACCCATAACGCATTATCATGCACATGACCATATAGATTCATACTACCCCTACACTTACCTTCCCAAGATTTTAAGGGGTAATGTGATAAAATAACTTCAAAATCCGCATTTAAAAATTCAAATTCATTTTTCTTAAAAATCACTCGTTTAATCAAATCTATTGACTCAAACATATTAGTCATATTTCTTATGCTTTTATCGTGATTTCCAACCACTAAATGAATTTTACACCCATTACTCTTAAGACGATTTAATACATATATAGCGAACTGTTGACTACCCATAATCATATCACCTAAAACGTATATATGGTCTCCTTTTTTAGTTTGCGATAACCACATATTCACTATATATGAATCATGACCTTTAATATCGTCCTTATTTTCTAAGGACATCGCCTCAATTCTATTAGATTGATGAAATAATATATTTTTATGCCCAATATGTAAATCAGCAATAAACCATATATTACTTTTATCCATTATTAAATTTTATTACTTATAATTTGTAATTCTTTTAAATATTTTTCATTTAAAGATGGGGTGTCTACAATTTTTCTCAACAATTCTTGATATGCTGGATGTATCATTCCACCATTTAAATAAACCACATCTCTAAATACTATAATTTCACTTCCTTCGGGGATAGTACCTTCATCCACAACAAAAGGTATTTTAAAAACATATTTTTTTTGTGTATAATTCATACCCAAGTTAAATTTGTTACATTATTATTAGTTTTATTACCATCTATATGCCTAACAACATTTTTCTTATCAGGGTTAGGAATAAAAGCAATCGCTACTAATCTATGTACACGATGTTGTTTAACATTACCTTGACTATCCGTTAAGGCAACACATTCATACCCATCTTTTTTCATAAAAGTAGAGACACCTTTAAAATCACGCAGATTATATATTTCGCCTCGTGACGAAATTTGATAAATACCTTCATATCCATCAATATCAACCCATTTAGGAGATGGTGTAATTATAAAATGCCAAAAATTCTTTAAATAAAGAAGTAAAAGTTTTAAATAAAATTTCATATATAATATTTTTTTAATCAATAATTTTTAACCATTTAGCAATTTTAGGAGTGTAAACTTCATCAATTTTCTCCCAATCAACCCATCCTCTACCATCCACTTCCTCACCTTTAAGAAAGACTCCAGCATTTCTGTCATCAATATCTAAAACACTATATACTTTATAAACATCTTCTCCACACCACTCATCTTGAGTTGGATTGCGTCCTATTGCATCAAATGTAAAATCAAATTGCTTACACCAATCTACTGCTTCAGACAATTTCACTCCACCACGCATAGTGTTCAAAATAATCATACATCCCATATCTTGCCATTTCTTCAAAACGTCAAAACAAGGTTTATTTTCATACATAATATTAGGATATGCATGAGGATAACATAATGTTGCGTCAAAATCAACACTAATAGGTAATTTATCTTTTATTAAATCTTTTATTTCTGCTTGCATATAACGTATTTTTTTCTTATATAATACTCGCCTTTTTAATTTTTGAAAAATTACATTACAAATGTACATTTTTTTCTTTAAAAAACCAATTATTTTTAACATAATTTTACAAAGTATTTCTTAATTCTTTTGTGACGTTAGGTAATGAAATTTTTTCATATGTACCATCGTCCTTTAAGTGTATTAATCTACGACCAATAACCTTTAAACCAATATCCTCAAGAGGTATTTGATAACAACTTAATTGAAGTGTATATAATGATTGCGCTTCATCATATAAATTTTCAAAAGGATGTAAAAGCATCTTATCTTTTGCTCTTGAAAACTCTTTTGTCAAAGTTGCATTTGTCTTATAGTCGCAAATAACCAATCCACTTTTAGAATCATCTGTTGGGTCTTTATAATAGAATAATAAGTCAAAAGTCCCCGCATAATTTTTATTTAATTGAGGCAAATTTGGGTTAACACCACTATATACCTTTGTTTCTGCCAATACGAAATGCAAATTAGGTGGTAATTCATCCCAAAACTTTAAAATTGCTTCTTCTTTAGGATGGGTTGGTACTAACCAATTTTCAACGTGCTTACATACACAAGATGGGCAAATACGTTCAGGAAATCCATTTCTCAACCACGCCATTGATTCGCCATACTCATGTGTTAATGTACCACGAATTGTTGCTTTTAAACTATTATAATGCCATTGGTCTTGCCAATATTTTTTAGTTTCTCCATGCTTTAATGCATAATTAGTTGCAATTGCATCCCAATCGCTTTGAGGTTCAAACTGATGTGTCACATTAGACACTGATTGTAATTCTTCACCTCGTAAAAAATATTTGTGTCCATCTTCAACAAATACTAATTCATTGAAACTGTTCAAAATCTTTTCTCTAATTTCGGTTACTTCTTGTGGTTCACCTATTACGGTAATTTTTTCCATATTTTTATCTTTTTTATGCAAATATATATTTATTTTTCCGTAAAACCAAATATATTTTAATAAAAAAAAAGAAAATGGATGGTTTTGTATATTTAATTGGTGAATTAGATAATAAAGATATATATAAAATAGGAGTAACTAAAAAAGATATTAACAAACGAATTAAAGAACTTCAAACTGGTTCCTCTGACGAATTATATGTTCGTTATTCTTTTAAAACATCTTATCCATATAAATTGGAAAAGATGTTACACCGTCATTTTTCCCATAATAATAAACTTAATGAATGGTTTACTCTCTCTGAAAACCAAGCAAAAGATTTTCCAACTGTTTGCGAATATTATGAAACTATTTTAGATTCTTTAAAAGATAATCCATTTTTTAATAATAAAAAAAGCACAATCATTTAGATTGTGCTTTTTTTCTTTCCATCAATTTTTCTTTAATTAAACGTTTTTCTAAAACTTCCTTTATGTAGTCACCATGACACGATAATGGTTTACAAAAACATTGTAAATATATATCCTCTCCATTTTTATATTTTTCATATATCCCATCAACTGTCAATTTAAACTCAATATCATTTTCATACATTGAATTAAAATATAATTTATAAGCCGCAATTGCTTCTTCTCTTGTAGGAAATGATAAACGAGCTAAACTTGATTTCTTACCATCATGTGTATATGGATTGCCTAACACAGAACCTCTACCAATATAAATGTTATTTGGTTTACTTGAAAAATCTTCAATTTTACAATTATAACAATAAATCATAAATTACTTTTTTACACGTACAACATAAATTTCAGCTTTCTCTTTATCAACATAAAAACGTATTTTATCGTCTTTAGATAGTTTTTGTTTTAAAACAGTTATATTTAATTGCATCAAAGGGTCATTCTTTTTTAATGATTTCTTTTCTTTATCATCTAAAACAAATTTCATATATTCAAAATCATCAATAGAAAAAATTTCATTATATTGGTTACGTAAATATAATGGAAATTCATCCTCTTCATCTATTTTATTAAATATACCAAAAGTTAATGGTTTGAATTCAGAACCATCTATCTCTTTATAAAAATCTCTCACCTCATTATAAATTTTTAACAAAAAAATCACCACTTAATATAAATTAAGTAGTGATTCCATATCTTATTTCCATTGACAATTATTTAAATTGTCTACGTATAACACGTTTAACTTTAGATACAGTTTTTCCATTATTAATGCCTCTACTCTTAGGCGTAACATTTGTACGCACTTGAGATTTTGCACCAATAGCACTATTACTACTTTTTTTACAATTACAACCCATATTATTTATTTTATTTTAATCATCATATCTATCACTACGAGCATCCCAATATCTATCATCTAATGAATAGATATTCTCAACATTTTCCCAATCAATCACATTATAAATGATGCCTTCTAAACTATCTATATCAACTTTATCAGTAATATCTTCATCTATTCCTTCATCATTGTGACAAACTAAAACAGAATCAATGTCTAAATAATACTCATATTCAGATGGTTCTGGTGGGTTAAAGTAGTCTCCACTTCTTCCTGCTCTTACCTCATCAGCTCTTACATAACATTTAATAGTATAATAAGCAAATGTGTCTTCATTTTCACTTGTATTTTTGAATGTAGTGTCACTTTCACCAATGATATGTACTATTGCTTCAGAATCATCATAATCAATATAATCTACTTCACCATTTTCAATATCTTTAATGTAATCAAATTCAGTAACACCCATATCTTCTTTAATTAACTTATTAATTGATTCCACTATCTTATTATGTAAATATGCTTCGTTTAACTTAATTTTATTCATTTCATACATTTTTATATATAAATATATAAAACAATAAAAAAATACGTGTTTTATTATTTTTTTGTTAAAACTTTATCAGCAATACCTAAATCTACAGCTTCTTGTCCAATAAACCAATTATCTCTATCGCACAATTCTCTTATTTCTTCAATACTTTTATTAGTATTCTCTGCCAAAATTTTATACACATCATCTTCACATCGTAAAGACTGTTCTAATGCAATTTTCATATCAGCAACAGTACCTCTTGTCATACTTGACACTTGATGTATCATAACACGACTATGTGGAAGCACAAAACGTTTACCTTTTTCACCACAACTCAACAATACAGCGCCCATACTTGCAGCCATGCCAACACAAGTTGTTGAAATAGGAGATTTAATAATATTCATCGTGTCAATAAGACCAAGACCATCTATTACTGAACCACCACCGCTATTGATATAAAAATTAATACCTCCATCACTTATTGAATCTAAAAATAACAATTGTGCAATTGCTACATTACAAGTATCTGAATTAACTTCATGACCAAAATACAATATTCTATCATAAAGCAAACGAGAATAAATATCAACACTTGTCACATTTAACGTCCTTTCTTCTAAAATATAAGGAGTTAATGTGTTATTAATGTGTTTTGCAACATCATCTAATATTAATGGAGATACACCGTTATCTTTAGCAAATAAACGAAAATCTTTAACTAATTTAGTTTCATCCATATATTATATTTCTTTTTTTATTATACTTCTCGGAGACGGCCCTAAATATACACTTGCACTAACAATACTTTTTTCATATTTAGTCAAACGATTTTTCTTGAAATGATAATTAACAATATTTCTCATTGTCGTATCATCAATTTCATAATCGTCAAATGGTATAACTTTTCTACCGTCTTTATCTATTGATGCATTTTCCACCAATTCATTGAAATCTACTGATGGAGTTGAATTGGCATAAAGTTCTGCCAATATCTCCATCACTATTTCACCTAATCTTTTTCTTGATTTAGACATTTAAATCCAATTTTACGCCCTTTTCTGCTTCGTATTTAAGATTTTGAACATTACATTCATTAGCCATCCAATCCATTGTTGCAGCTGCTTGTAAAGAACAAGTTGCCTTTCTAAACATTTTGGTTGAATTACCTAACATACTGTAATTTTCAGTTAAATCTCCACGACTACTGAAACGAGACATTTTAATACCTAATTTCTTAACATCATCAGTTTTTGTAATATCAGTACCCATATAAATAAAAGTCCAATTATACTTTTCTTCTTGATGTTTAATCATATTGCTAATTCTATTGAAATCATATTCTTGCGAATTATTTTCAGCACCATCAGTCATAATAACAATAATGTTTTTTGAAGGACGGTCTTTTTCATCCATATCAGCAAGCCATTTACCAATTTCAGTAATTGCAATACCAATACCATCATTCATTGCAGTCAAACCAGATGGTGTATAATCAATCTTTTCAATCTCATTAACATCTTTACCAATAAAGTCTTTCTTTACTGTTGTTGCAAATCTATACAGTGAAATTGCACAAGTACCATCTTTTTCTTCTTTTTGTTCATCTATCATTTTTTGAAAACCACCGACAACATCTTCCCTTGAAGGATACATTGACCCGCTTTCATCAATAATAAATGCAACATGGACAAAATTTTCTTTCATATATATTATATTTTTTTAAATTTATTATTTCTTTTTCTTCGCAAGACGCTCTTCCTCCTTCTTCATCTTTTCTTCGTCTTCAATTTGTGCAATAACGCTATAACCAAGTTCTACTAAATTTAAAACTGTTTGAGCATCATATTTGCGCTTTGCATTGAATAAAGGAGTATAAGGATTAGATTCAACACTTAATTTATCCTTTTCACTATCAAAATTAATAGTTGAAAGTGCCATTTCAATAAGTAAATGTTTTGCATCGTCAGGTAATCTATCAAATGCAGCTTCATAAACACATATTTGTATAACTGAATCTCTCTTTATGATAAACTCTGTTGTAGCACTTGCTTTACTAACCTTTAAAATATCTTTAGCCTTTTTGGTTGACATAATTTTAAGATTGATACCATATGACTCCAATCCTGTTTTATCAAATTCTTCCAAAATCATCTCTGTGATGTCCTCACATGTTGCAAACAATTTTCCCATATTTTTCTTTTTTTTTTTATTAAACTTAAATTAAACATTGCAAATATACTGGTTTTTTTATTCAAAAACAACTTTTTTTAAACTTTTTTATCAACCTTGTATAATTTATTTAGTTAAATGATTAATTATGAATTTAATAAACTATTTATAGTAAAAAGAATTTATGAAAAAATGGAAAGAAGTGTTTCAAATTATTATTACGCACAATAATAAACAAGTAGAATATATTGGCACTTTTAATAGTGAAACAAAAGCACTTAAAAAATTTAATGAAATGGTTGAAGAAAATAATAAAGTGCAATTTCCTGTTTATTATGTAAGTAACAAATATATAGAAAAAGCACGATATGAAATTGTTGTTATTAAAAAAAGATTAGATGACAACATATCTACAACAACTCGTTTAAGAAATGAATACGGTGAATTTGTAGACCATACTACAAATAATAAAAATTGGATTGTGTTTGATAAAGCACCTTATTTTAAAGAAGAAACATTTTGGGTATATGGTTATCATCCACTAGTACAACGAAAAACCTTTGACTTTATATATAATGATATTCTAAAACCATTATGTTCTAATAAAAGGAATGGAACAACTTTAATAGTTTATAACAACAAATTAATTATAGATGCTTTAGAAAAAACAGAATTGATTATTTGTAAAAATAAATCAGATTGTATTAGATTATATAATTTAATAGAAAAAACAGCAGAAAAAAAACGACTTCGTTATATAAATTACGGAGGTAATTGGAGTTATAGCAAAATAGGAAAAAGAAATTGTATAAACAAAATACAACAATTAACAAATTGGAATGAAGCAAAGATTAAAAGGACTTCAACAAAACCATAAAAAACATTGTTTTTTTTAATAAAAAAAAAACTATTTATAATAAATAAAATAAAAATTATACATATATGAAAAATCAAAAATTAAACATTAATGAAAATCATTTACGTGAAATAATTAAAAATAGCATAAAACACGTTTTACGTGAAGAAACAGAAGGTTTACCACCACATACTGAAGAAGAACTTGTACAAGAATTTCAAACATATGCAAAACAACTTGTTGAAACATTAAACGATGCTATGTTAGATTTTGATTACATTAGTACAGTAACTCAAAATCAAAATTTAGCAAATAAAAGTCATGAAGTCTTAGATTTATTATGGGAAGCACAAAATAAAATTGAAAAACTTATTTCTATGTAAAAAAAAAGAGAAGGTAGAAAACCTTCTCTTTTTTTTATAAGAATAACACTGAAATTATCAACCAAATAATAATTGATGAAACACTTCCTAAAACTCCAGCAACAATATCTTTGTTATCAGCAACATCGTCAATATAACGTTCTTTCACAAAAGATAAACCCATAACTACAATAAACATTGCAATAACCCACCAAATACCTAAAGGTGTTACCATAGATGTGAGCCAAGCACCAACTAAAAAATGCAAAAACTTATCGCATCCAAATTTATTAACTGTACCGTTAATAAAATTTTTTAAAAATGTACAAAACTTTTTCATGATTAATCAATTTTATCAATAAATATTAATAAATTATTAAATTTTAATAATATCTCATTTTCTGATGGTTGGAATTCTTTATTCGTATCTTCATTTCTATAAAACAAATCTTCATCTATTTTTTGAAAAGAATGTTTATCTACTTTAATATGTAACATTGATTCCTCTTTCACATTTGCTTTAGAAAGTATTTCAGATACTGTATTTCCTAACATAATTAAAGTATTCTTATCCAATTTAATATTATTCATAATATTTCAAATAATTTATTAACATAATATTTTATTTTATATTTAATTTTTTCCTTCATTGAAAGTTCAACTTTCACTCTTCCATTTAATACGTCATCCATATCTTTACCCATATCACTTAGTAACATGTTTGCCATATTTTGACGTTTATTAGATAATTCTTGATTAAAAACTTCACGTTCTTTATCAATTTCTTTCAATTCTCTATTAAGTTCCCAACTACTCATCTTCATCTGTATTTGCAAAATAATTAGCAATTTTTTCACACATTTCTTGGAATGAATGTATAACCCAAACAATGCCAGTTGTATATAATGCATCGAAAATTATTATCAAATACCAATAATTAGTGAAATTATTAAATAGTAAATTAAATGGAGTAAATGTAATTGCAGGAAATAACACTAAATTCATTAAAGAAAAAAACCATCCAAGATTAGTTGATGTACACATCATACATTCTAACATTTCTCCAATAACAGGAACATATTTATGGCATACAACTCTTAATTTGTGTAAACAATTAAACGGCCCAATGCCATTTACTAAAAGATTTGATAAACCATACATTAAAAAACTATAAACAAATAAAAAACCTATAAATATCATACTGCATCAAGTTTTATTTCTTCATTATTTTGAACCTCACACACATATTCACATATTTCTTCATCCTTTGCAATAGGTTCTTCAAAATTTACTTTTTTTCTTTTTTTATTTCGTTTTGGTTTTTCCTCTTCAAAATGAAAAGATAAAGTCTTTAACTTAGGCAACGGTTCGTTAGCAAATAATTCCTTTAATTCTTCCATTTTTTGATTAAATAAACCTAAACGTTCAATTGCAGATAAATTCATATCAATTGTCTCTTCAATTAAATCAAAAATTTCGTCAATAACGGTATAAGTGTAATCACTATAATAAAACCATTCATTTGGAACTTCTTCTGATTTAGCAACCTTTATTCGCTCATCAGCAGATGGATATGCACCCCATTTTTCACCATATAATACTTTAATAATCGCTGTATTATTCACAATTTCCATCCCTCTGAAATATGCTTCATTCTTTTTTATTCTTTCTTGTAATGTCATATTAAATTACTCTTTAAAAACCCATTATTAATAATGTAATTATATAAGATAATGATAAACCAAAATAAAAATTACCATATTTACCATTATCAAAATGTCCTTGTTGTAAACGCATTACTTTAATAAAACCATAAACATTCTTTATGATGTTTAAGCTACTTAAAATAAAAATAAACACTTTTAACGTCAATATTAATTCTCCCATAAATTATAAAATTTTTCTTATATAAAAGATAAGAAAAAAAAATTAAAAATAAAGTATTATTAATAAAATATTACAAAAAAAAGAGAGGTTTTTTCCTCTCTTTTTTATTACCATAAATCAAAAGTAACACTAACACCCACCATAACATCTACATTTTTATTTATTAAGCAATAACCTGCTGTAACAGATGGGCCAATAGCAATCCTATCTTTTAATTTGAATTTTTCTTTTTGTTTAAGTACTGTAACATTACTAATAACTCCACTTCCAGTTGAAGGTGCTATTGTTGTTTCATTTATGCCATTAACTTCTTTATTAACTAAAGTAAATGTTTCAGAAACTTTAAAATTAATTGCGTACCAATTAGGTTCAACAGTACTTCCAATTCTTAATTGATAATTTAAAGTATCATTTGGTTCTTTGTTTTCGTACACAAACTCCTTAATTTCTTCTTCTACTTTAACATTAACACTATCAGCGCTTTCGTCATTTTTTTCAATTGGTTTAATTACTTCATGTACAACATACTCTTTTGTATGTTTAAATTGCGCTAAATAATCAATTTCGTCTTTATATATTTTTAAAGAGTCATACAATTCTTTATTAGTTTTTTTCAACGTTTCTAATTTTTGCTCATAAACAATTGTAGTGTGTTTATTGTCATCAGTGTTTTTTGATGATAACTGCACTGTTTGTTCATCAATCATTTCACTTTGTTGAAAATTTTGCCATCCTAATATACATAACGCAATTATTAAAATGACATTTATTATTGTATTCTTATTGATATTAAAAACTACTTTCTTTTCGTTATTTTCCATAAAAATTATTTATTTTTTTTATATTGACCATAATCAAGATAAGTTCCTATTTCTTGCACATAATACGTTAAATCAGCAATAATAGCGTCTCTTGTCATTTCTGGTTCTTCATACCACGATATTGTCATAAATCCAATATCTGTATTTGTTCTTATAAGAATCATCCCAATATACTTAACGTCATTCATTTCTAATCTTAAACCTAACTTTTTATCAATTTCCATAACATCATCTACAGTTCCATAGAAAATTTTATTCTTATATAAGAACGATGGAAATTGAAATTTTGACATATTTAAATCTTCATATTCTTCAGAAACATAAGGTACGTGGTCTCTTGTTTCTTCATATGTCATGTCACAATATAAAAACGGTAATGAAGTTGGATTTTCTTTCCCATTATGCATTTCTAAAATACCAACTCTATCTGCATTCATTGAATATAACATACGAGTCAAAGTTTTATTAATTTTGGGGTCAATTTCTTTTCTTACTTGTGACGCTTCTGTGTGAGTAACACCTTCGTGTGTAATAATTTCTCTGATAAGGTTTTCTTCTTTAATAGTATCAAATACTAAGAAAAATGTAACACACACTCCTAATAAAACTAATGCTTGTAGTATTTTCTTAAAACCGTAATTATGTATTAAAAATAGAAATTTTTCAACCATACCAAACATACCAGTAGAAAACGTTGGTTCCGTGATTTGTTTAATTTTAGGTTGCTTTTTGATACGTTTTTCTAATTGTTCTTTTTCTTCTTGTAATTTATTATCTAACTGTTCCATTTTATTTCAAGAATATTTAGTCGAATTATTTCATTAAAAAACGTGCTTTTCCTAACATATCATTTAACTTACTATCTTCTGCTAATCTTGTTTGAGATGTTGATTGTTTTACATTACTTTTATATGCAAAAAGTTCTTTAATACGATTTGTTTGTTCATTTACTTTTGAAGTGCAAAGAACTTTAGGTTCTTCAGCCCATTCAATTAAATATTCATTATTTACTTTATCTTTCATAATGAATTTTTTACCTTCAACTTTAAATGTGTCAGGAATTCTTTGCATCATATGTTGTTCGGTAAGAAATACTGTATTTTTAAATTTCAAAGTTGACACTTTATTTTCAAATACACTTTTTGATTGTTTATCAAATTCCTTTTTGTCAATTTCACGGCTTGTTAAACCAATTTCTTTTGCTTTTTGTTTACCATCTGCCATTGCTTTATTCTTTTCTTTCATATTGGTAATCTCATTAAATTCAGCATTACCAAATTCATCATCTTTGTGCAACTTTTCTGCATCAGCAGATGTATATCCCTTCATTTGCGCTTTTACTTTCTTTTTGAAGTCATCATTCATGTTTGTATACTCCAAATCTTGCATACCTTTGTTATCATCATTAGGGCAAGCAAGTTTCTTTGATTCTTTTTTCACACCACCATCATACTTTTCAGTGGCATTTTTCATTTCTTTGTAAGCCTTTTCGTTGTTTGTCTTATTATCTTTTTCTACGTCTTTACCCATTACTGGTTTAAATTCACTAGCACTTTCTGCGATAATTCTTCTTAATTCACTTACATTATATTTTCTAATAGCCATGATTAATTAAGTATTATATTATTAAAATTATTTACATATTAACATTTTGAAGATACAATCCTTGTATTAATTGTTGAAACATTAACTTTGTATATTTCTCATTGTCAATTTTTCCTTCATCAAGTAAAGATTCTATTTCCAAAGCAGTTTTCTTTATATTTTCTTCGATTTCTCCTTTATTATAAATGTCATTCATAATATTTATTTGTTTCTATTCATTGAAATTGAACCATTTTCCTCATCTTCATTTCTTGTTAAAGATGATTTAAAAAATTTACGTTGAATTTTACCAAAAGGCACTGTGTATTGTCCAGCATCGGGATTTGCACCACCACCTTGCATTACACTTCCGCATGATGTTGCACCACCACCTTCACCTTCCTCATTTAATCCTCCCCTCAAAGCATATGCATTATCACTATCCATTGCTTTGATTTCATCAACTAATTCTTGCTCATTTGCAAATACAAATTGTTCAGACATAACTTCTTTATACAATTCTTTTACCTTTTCTTCAAAATTACGTTTAGGAACTTTGTATTGCACATAATGTTTTGCTACCTTTTTGGCATCCTCATCAACAAGAACTTCGTCTATTTTTTCACTTTTTTTAATAATGCCCAAATCAATCATTTTCTTCATTAAGTCGCTTTTATCAACTTTATGTAATAACATTTGACTTGGTTCTGCATCTTCTGGTTTTGTCAACAAGTCTTTCAAATATTTCTTTATGTTAACAAAAAATTCATAAAAAGTAATTTCTTTTTTTTCATTTTCTGCTAACACACATAATTGGTTTTCTGTTATGTAAATATTTTTCATATTTTTTATCTTTTTATAGTATCTTTCCAAAATGTATTACGTTGCCATAATATTTTGAACAACTCTCCTATTACTGAAGAAGTGATTTCTTTCACTTTCTTTTCAAAATCCCTTGAAGATAAATTAGCATCAAGTTTACTTGCAATTAATGAAGTAATTTCACTTTTGCTCATCTCTTCATTTATGATTTGAATTAACTTTTCTTCTGTTAACTTTTGTTTATTTTCCATAAATATTAACTATATTAATAAATAGTAAAATACAACAAAAAATCCTCTTTTTATAAAGAGGATTTAATGTATTTTTACAATTATCTTATTCTTTTGTAACAGCTTGGTGTAATTTTGCCATTAAATCTCCATCTTGTATTAAGGCATTTTTCCAATTTACAAAAGCGTCACGAACTTTACCTAAAGTTCTGTTATTTGTATCTGTCAATTGTAATGCATTAACCCAAATATAACAACCTTCACCACTAGGGTCATTAAACCTAAATTGGAATGTCATTGAAAGAGAATTAATTTTACCAGTTAACACTAAATCCTTATTTTTACCATAATAAACAAGAGCATTATCATCTAATTCTATACTCTCTCCAATAGTCTTAACTAATGCTTGTTCTTGACTTTCTCTTACATCGCCAAATTGTGGAGTGTTCTTGGTAATAGGAAAAGCATCATTAGTTTGTTCGTTGTTTTCTTTTATTAAACTTTTATTCGTTTTTTTCTCATTGCTTTCACGAATAATAGATAACATTTTTCTTGTTACTTGTTCACTCTTATTCATAATCATTAATAATCAAATTCTTGACCATTCCACATTAAACCAAAAATACGGTTAGCGAAAGTCTTATTTTCTTTTGGTTTTTCAACAACCACCTCTTCTTTTTTAGGTTCTTCTTCAAAAATCTCTTTTTTCATTTCTTCCAAATCTTTAGAAAGTTTATCCATATCAAGTGCTAAACTTTCTTCTAAAATAGGTTCAACTTCTTCAACTACTTCTTCAACAATGTTGTCAGATTCATTGATAGTTGTTTCGCTTATAATTGCTTTATCTAATACTTCGTTTACTTCTTTTTTTGATACTTTTTTGTCGTAATTTTTCTTTGCCATAATTTTTAAACTTTTATAATAAATATTACATTAATTATTTTTTTTACCATTTAAAGAAATAAATCTTCATAATTATCAATCATTAATATCTCACTACGAAGGATTTTTAAACATTGTTCTTTAATTTGTCTAACTCGTTCTTTTGTAATACCTAACTCTTCACCTATTTCTTCTAAATTCTTTTCTTTTTCACCATCTAAACCATAATAATATGTGATAATTTTTTGTCCCCTAACTGGAAGTTTTTTTAACATTTTCATTATTACATATTGTTTTGATTCATTTAATTCACTCATTACATCGTCATATTCACTTGTTGTTTCATAACAATATTCAAAATTATCTTCATCATCATACTCATTTTCACATGTAATAACTTTAATATTTTCTTCTTCAGAAACTTCGTTGAAAACGACTTTTGAACGTTTATTCAAACACTCTTGAATTGATTGTTTAATCCACCATACTGCATAAGAAATAAACTTTACACCTTTCTCATTATCAAATTTTTCTATTGCTTTTGTTAAACCAATATTACCTTCTGATATTAAATCTTCTAAAGGAATACCTTTACCTTTATATTTTTTTGCTACATTAAAAACAAACTTCAAATGAGATTCCATTATCTGTTGTTTTGCTTGAACATTATCGTTGTTTTTTATTAACTTAAATAACTCTATTTCTTTTTCTCTACTAATTGGTTTATATTTTTTTAAATTAGAGTAATAAGTTTGTACTGTTGTATTAAAATCATTTACATAAACATTCATATTTTAAAAGGTTAAACATATATTTCAAAAACACACCTATTATAATAAGTGTATTTTTGAAATGTTATTTTCTTTAGAAACAACGATGTGTTTCTCATGCCAATCTTTAATCTCATTCAAATGTGAAATCTGAATAATAGCATCATAATTCTCCATTATTTTTTCAAATAATGTTCTCATATTATCATAATTCTCTTTAGCAACTCTACCAAGAATTTCATCCAATACTAAGAAATTAATTTTAGGTAATGTTGACATATTTCCCAAAACAGCTCTTAACGCTAATGCTGACGCTGTTTTTTCAAAACCACTACCACTGCTTAAATCAGACTTAACACCATCTTTTATCAAATAAAAATTAACATCATTTTTTTCGTTAATTGCAACTTCAACATTAAAATCACAAACATCTGCCAATAAACGAGATATATTAGCATTTATAATAGGTAATGTTTTCCTTAAAACCATTTTAGAAATACCATTTTTGCCAATCATATCCAAATATATCTTCCAATGACGAATTAACTTATTTTCTTTGTTAATGTTATCAATTAAAAAATTTCTTTCGGTGATAGCATTTTTATTATTTTCAATGCTATTTTTTCTATTTTCAATTAAAGTTATATTAAGGTCTTTGGTATTTCGTTTGCCTTTTATTGTTGCTTCAATGTTTCTAATCTCAATATCAAGATTATTGTTACGGTCAATTGCTTCATTATTTTTCTTATATTCATTTAATAAAGATTTCTTTTCCTTATATTCGTTTCGCAATTGAGTCAATTTTAATTCAACAACAGATTTTTTTATTTCAGTTTTTGATTTAATATCATATTTTTCTCTATTATTTTTTAATTCCTCAATTTTCTTATCTAACTCATTTTTTTTAGCGTTTAATTCTTTCCCATTTTCAATAATTTCATGTTGTTTAAGTTGAATTTCAGCAATTTTTATTGAATTATCTACATTATCATACTTTTTACCACAAGTTGGGCAATATTCACTTTTAGTTAATTCATCTATTCTCTTTTTATTAGAAAGATACTCTTGCCGTTGCAATTGAATTTGAAGATTTAAATCATTGCTTTGCTTTACTAAAGCATCATACTCATCAATGGAAAATTGAATATCTTTTATTTCATCAAGAATAGCAACTAACTCTTTTAATTCAGCATTTTTGCCCTCTCCTTCGCTTTGTAAGCGACTCATTTCAGCATTTAAGGTATTTATATCTATTTTCAATAAAGTGTCGTCTATGGGCGTTTTACAACCCAATAACTGCATCTTTCTTTCTTCTAATTGAAGCAATTCTTTTTCAATTATTTCATTTTCACTAACATATTTTTCTATTTCTTTTGTTAATGAATTGTTCAAAAATTCCATTGCCTCAATTTCTTGTTGTAATTGAGTTGAATCATATTTGTTGGAAATTAAATAAGGTTTAATTGAACTATTAAACATTTCACGTGCTAAAATATCTTTTTGCTCAATTGGCAATAATCCAATCCATCGTGATAATAATTTCCCTCTTTCTGTATCCTTCTTTTCAATTAAATCATCAAGATTTGCACTCGTAGCACAAATAATCATATCGAAATCTGATTCATTTCCAATTGACTCTTTAATGATTTTATTGGTTTGAACACTATTTTCACCTTTATTGTCTTCAATATATTCTTGCAATTCTTCTGTAGAATCTCCAACAACCCTATAATATTCAACTTTTTGACTTGCTTTACTTTTTGAAGTGCGTTTGGATAATGCTGGACGTGTTAATCTACGTTTAATTATATATTCAATACCATCAATTTCTAAACACCCCTCAACAACAACTTCAGTGGCATCATGTAAATGTTTATTAAATATCTTATCTAAAGTTGTAGATTTATCAGTCTTACCAAACAACAAAAAATGAATCAAATCAATAGCGAATGTCGTTTTTCCACTTTGATTCGCAGGTTCTCCGCTTAACAACACTAAACCATTTAGTTGAGTAAAATCAAAAAAATTGTTTTCACCATAAGAAAGAAAATTACTCCATTTTATCCATTTAATTGAATAACGTTTGTATTTGTCATACACGTCATAATCAATATTTCCATTAATATGAGCATCAATGCTTTTTAAATACTCAAAATCATAATCTTGAACATTGTTTAAAGTTAAATACTCTTTAAACAAATCCAATTGAAATAATGGATTTTGTATATTTGATATTACTTCATTATCTAAATAAGATTTTTCAGTATTATCTTCAACAACAAATTCTGGAACAACTTTTATTTTTTCTCTTGGTATATTATATTTTTTACTCATCTTCCCCCTAACCTCTTTCATTTTTTCTTCTGAAAAATCATAAGGAGAAACTTTCCAAATAATCCTACATTGAGATTTTTTTCCTATTTCCACCATTTAAATTAATTTTTAATAATTGTAATACCTTTTTTCTTCTCTTTTTTTTCTTGCACTTCTACATTTGAAGAAATTTCCTTGTCATGTTCTTCTTTTACATCTTTTTGTATTTGAAGAGGAATTTGATTATCAAATGGAGACGTACCATATCTAAAAAAGTTAAAACCTAATTCTAACAAAAACGTAATTTGTTGATTGACATTTTTAATGTTGTTATATAAACAATATTCTTTAATATCATCATACATTTTTTTAGGAATCTGAATCCGTTTCATAAAAATTTTTTTATTTTTTACAAAGATATAAAAAAAAACGGTAATAAACAATTTTTTTTAACATTTTTTTAAAAATATATTATATTAATCTTTATTTTTTAATATATTATTATATAATTTATATAACAAATATTAAATATAATAATATATAATTTATTTAAATATAATGGAAAATAATAATAAGAATATATTAATGGGACTAGATATTAGTACCACTTGTATTGGAATATGTCTTTTAGAATATGATGAAACCACACCGTATGGTAAAATTATAGAATTGACTCATGTTAATCCAAAAGTATCTAAAAAAGTTAATAAAATAGAATCATTATTTCTTAAAAAAAGAATCTTCCAAGATGAATTTTTGTCTTTATGGAAAAATAAGGGAATATCACGTGTAATCATCGAAAGTCCTTTATTGCAAAGTAATAATGTAAACACTGTAGGAACTCTTTTACAATTTAACGGTATGATTTCTGATTGTGTATACGATGTATTGGGTATTGTACCCGAATATATCTCTTCATACGATGCAAGAAAATATTCTTTTCCAGAATTACTTGATGTTAGAAAATTTGCTAAAAATGGAGAACCTTATAAAAGCGAAAAAATTGTAAATTCAATTAAAAAGAATAATTTTACATTGTTTGGTGCATTTCCTTGGGATATTGATAAAAAAACGGTTATTCAAAACAAAGTTGCAGAATTATTTCCTAATATTAATTGGCTTTATGATAAGCACAATGAACTAAAAAAAGAAAATTTTGATGCTTGTGATGCTTATGTTGCTTGTTTAGGTCTTTTAAATAAAGAAAAATTTGGTGAAATTGATATTATAACAAACAATATTGTTGTAAATGATAAAAAAATAACTTTTACCAAAGAATATTGGAATAGGGTTGAAACACAAACAATTAATTTAACATAAAAAGAGAGGCAAATGCCTCTCTTTTTTTATTTTCCAAATACTGGATTTTTAAGATTCTGTACATCTAAACCATTAAAATTAATAAATGCCCCAAAATCATACGCATTAGTTTCTAATGAACTAATCATTTCTTTTAATAAATCACTGTCTTTCATTTTTATTAAAATTTTATTATAAATATGGAGATAATTTGTTTTTATTAACAATAATTTGTATATTTGCACCGTTTTTATTAAAAAATGATTTTTCATATGATAATTGCAGAAACTTATAAATTAAAAACCTTACTTGATTCATTTTTAGGAGAATCTAAAAATGAACTTGATGAGTCATATCAAATCCAATACCCTTGTCCAAAATGTGTTGAGCATAAAGGCATTGGGGAAGTTAGTAAATTCAATTTAGAAGTTAATTTACGAAAAGGTGTATATAATGCTTGGTGTTGTAGTCAATACGATGATGAAATGCATGGTTCAATTACTAAACTTATTAAAATGTTTGGTAATGACAGCATTTTGAAAGAATATAAAGACATTTTACGTCAAATCCAACAATCTAAACTGTATGATATATCTTTCAACAAAGAAGATTTTAATCTTCGTAATCAAAATATAGAAAGAAAAGAAATTGAACTTCCAAGTAATTTTAAATTATTTAAATTCGATGAAAAAAATCCTTACAAAGCAATGGAATATTTGAAAAGTAGAGGTATTGGATGGGATATTATAAAAAAATATAATATTGGTTATACTGAATATGATGAAGAACAAAAAAATCTTTCGCTTCGCATTGTTATCCCATCATTTAATCAATATGGAGAATTGAATTATTGGGTTGGAAGAGATTTTTCTAATTGGGATAAAAAAATGAAATATATGAATCCCAAAGTTGATAAAAAAGAAATCATTTTTAATGAAGAAAAAGTATGTTGGGATGCAGATATAAATCTTGTGGAAGGGCCGTTTGACCACATTGTAGTTCCAAATTCCATACCATTATTAGGTAAAGCATTAAAAGATGATGATAAACTGTTTTATACATTAAGAGATAGGGCAAATGCTAATATTAACATTTTTCTTGATGCAGATGCGTTTGATGATGTCAAACGTATATACAAGATATTAAATCATGGTAAATTGTTTGGTAAAATAAGATATATACCTTTAAATAGTGATGATGACCCATCATTAATATATCAAAAATACGGTAAAAAAGGTATAATAAATGCATTACAAAATGCAATAACATTTAAAGAAAATGAAATATTATAATAAAAAAATAGAGAGGTTAACCTCTCTATTTTTTTATTCATTAAAGTTTAATTTTTCTGGATACCCAACTCTATAATCATATTTTTTAATTTCTTCAACATTTTCCATTAGTTTTACATTTGCAATATGCATTTGAGTTTTATCATAACATGCAGAAGCATATAACTCAATAGCATTAAGCATCTGTACTGCATTAGCAAGTTCAAGATTAAATGAAACACCTTCATACCATAGTATGGTATTAGTTCGTCCACACGCTATTTCTGCGTCAAATCTGAGTTTAAGACCTACTCTTGTAGTCTTATCAAACCATACCTCTTGACCCTCAATATAAAAGCAATTTACTTCAAGTGAAGAGTCATGTCTAAGAATCTCTTCAATTTTATATTCTCTCTCTCTATTGAGGATTTCTTTTTCAGTTGGTTCATAAGGTACAGATATGTGTTCTATCCAACCATCTGCAATAAGCATCTCTTTAGTAGGGTTAAATATTTGCATACCATCTTTAACGATTACTATCTTATTTGCGGATTTAATTATTTGTTTACCATCTATTGTTTTTGTATATCTTTTCATAAATTTATATATTTATTTAATCATTTTAAAAATCATTGTAATCGTGCATATAAACACCATCCGTTATGATTAAATCGTGCCCAAACACAGATGTGTCTGGTACAAGCGCAGAATCTCCTTTTAAAACCAATATATTGATAGGGGGGTTCAGACCTACAATGGAGTGTGTCCCTGTAAATCGTACAATCATTTGAATTTTATTAAATTCACTGTCACACCATTCTTCCCAAGTCATACCTTCTTCTGCTTGATATTCAGTTCCGTCAATAGTAAATGTAATTAAATTTGTTTCAATATAATCTTCCACTATCCATCCTTCTGGAATACCATTTTCACCACTTGGTAAGGAAGTCATTTCTTTATGCTTAATAAATGTACCACTTGAAGCAACTCCATTTACCCAACTAGTTAAACAATCACTTGCACTTATATTGGTTGCTAACATCGTAATCTTATTCAATTTACTACAACCTTTGAACATATAAGAATAACAACTACTTGCTAACGTTGTTGCTGGAAGTTGTGGCGCTTCCACTAAACTTGTACAATCACCGAACATACTAAAATAACACCAATCTGCTAACGTTGTTGCTGGGAGTTCTGGTGCTTTCACTAAACTTGTGCAACCATCGAACATATAACGATAACAACTACTTGCTAACGTTGTTGCATAAAGTTGTGGAGATTCTACTAAACTTGTGCAATTAAAGAACATATATTCATAACAAGAACTTGCTAACATTGTTGCTGGAAGTTGTGGCGCTTCCACTAAACTTGTGCAACCTTTGAACATATAAGAATAACAACTACTAGATAACGTTGTTGCTGGAAGTTGTGGTGCTTTCACTAAACTTGTACAATTAATGAACATATTATAATAACAACCACTTGCTAACATTGTTGCTGGAAGTTGTGGTGCTTCCACTAAACTTGTACAACCATAGAACATATAATAATAACAATTACTTGCTAACGTTGTTGCTGGGAGTTCTGGTGCTTTCACTAAACTTGTACAACCATAGAACATATCACGATAACAATTATCTGCTAACGTTGTTGCTGGAAGTTGTGGTGCTTCCACTAAACTTGTACAACCACCGAACATATTATAATAACAATAACTTACTAACGTTGTTACAGGAAGTTGTGGCGCTTCCACTAAACTTGTACAACCATAGAACATACTAGAATAACAACTACTTGCTAACGTTGTTACAGGAAGTTCTGGTGCTTTCACTAAACTTGTACAACCATAGAACATACTAGAATAACAACTACTTGCTAACGTTGTTACAGGAAGTTCTGGTGCTTTCACTAAACTTGTACAATTAATGAACATTCTTTCATAACAATTATCTGCTAACTTTGTTACAGGAAGTTGTGGTGCTTCAACTAAACTTGTACAACCACCGAACATATAAGAATAACAATTCTTTGCTAACATTGTTGCAAGAAGTTCGGGTGCTTCCACTAAACTTGTACAACCATAGAACATATTTTTATAACAATATGGATTAAGCAATGTTGCATGTATTTGTAATTCAGATGCATTTACTATTGTAGTAGCATTCTGAAATAATTTTTGAAAAGCATAACTTGCCACCCTATTATTGTTCATCGCTTCATCTCCATATAACATAGACATACAATTTCCTTTCAAGTTACATTTCTTTGAAATTGTAAATGTACCTATACCTTTAGATGATTTTGGAGTTAAAATACCCCTAAAGGATAATGTGTGACTTATGTCTATAGGTTCAGTTTTAGCATCAGCACTTAAAGACTTCCATTCACCATCCCCATCAATACAATATTCACAAGCATTAGAAGATAAACTTACAGTAAGTCCATCTTCCAATGCTTCAATTGTTAAATAATTATTAATGTCAATAAATGCACCTTTTATTGAATGCGAAAAAAATCTTCTTCTCATAATTTAATTTTGATTAAATATCCCAACTCATTACAGTTCCAAGCCCATTGAGTATTGAAATTTGATATATCTTATTTTCTTCAATAATCAAATCTGAATTAAATTTAATATCATATGGTAAGATAAGTGTAGTTGATTCAGAACCACTTGTGAACTGAAAGAGATATTCATTCATTACCCCACTTGTTTCTATACCAAATTCTAAATCTAAAGTAGTTACTTCATCCCAAATATGGAAGGTATTAGGAGTGAGAGTGAAAGTAGTGTCACTTGTTCCGTGATTAACTTCTGCATATGCTCCATTTCCACTTGATGAACTATCAATTTTTGATATTTTATTTTCTAATATTTGTGTTCTTGTATTTAATTTATTTAAAGCAAAAGATGTTACTTCTTCTATCGTATTTAAATCCAAATATGATGCTACTACATCACTTAAATCAATTGTTCCATCTTCAATATTAGGCGATATTACATCTCCATTAAATTTTACACCAAGAGTTACTTTTCCGTTTGTTTTTGGAAAGTCATACTTATATGAGTATGTCCCGTTTGTTGTCAAAATTTCTAATGGTAATATACTATCAGACGTATTTTTTGTCCTAATAATGAAACCTTTAGAACTATTGTTATGAAGAACTTTCAATTCACCTGGGTCAATTGCAGAAGTAATGAAACTTTTACCACTAATGTTAATTCCATTATTAAATTGCTTTGTACTAGTAATTGTTTGATTTGTATTAACTGTTACGTGGTCTTTTGTTGCTGTTGGTAAATATCCAATAACAAACGCTGGCGCATAAGTATTATTTCCAGCACTATTATTAGATAATATAGATTGTAAATATCCAGGTTTGTTTACGCTTTTAAAACCTAATTGCACTCCACTTAAAACATCAGCATTTTCTGCGTTTACATATGTTATGGCAATTTTATCATTATATTTAATTAATGCATCCGCATCTTTTTTTACCATTTTAAATGTAAATAATTTTTCTGGTGCAATTTGGCCAATATTTTTTGATGTTTCAGATTGATAAATAACTTTCCATTGATTATTAACAAATTTCAATAAACGACACCAAACATTTTCTTGTAGATTTGGTGAATCTCTCCCTTCTCTTACATAAACACCAATAGTATCAATTAAAATATTGTCACCATTTACATTAATGTTTTCCAATGTACCAACATAACCATAACAATCAATATTATTAGATTGTGATTCAAAATCCAAATTTGGGTCAGACAATAATGGTTTTAAAATATCAAAACGGACATTCTCCCATTCTTTTTGAGTGACAAATTTAATTTCTTCCCAAGATGGATTGTTTATTAAAGATAGGTTTCCACCTATGTTTTGAAACTGCAACTTTCTAAATTTACGAAGTCCATCCCAAGTAATAAATTGAATGGTTTCGTTTGAACCTACCATTTGTTCAATAATACCAGTTTTATTAAGTGATGGTACATAATATTTCAACAAATTTAAATTAGCATTTGTAGCAATATTTGCGTTTTTAGCCGCATTTTCACCACCACCACTGTTTTCAAAAGAACCTAAATCATGTATATTACTAATTTTATCAAGAATTTTATGAGAAAACACTTCATATTTACTATTTTCACATAATAAAATTGTATGCTCAAAATTTGTATCAAAATTTTCTATGGTTTGTTTTAAATTTTGTCCATTTGTTGTGTATAAATTATTTAAATAAATAGAATTAGTACCAACAATACTATTATTAGTGAAAGTTACATTAGTCATTGATGGCATATCACTTATATAAGTGATACCCATACCAAAAGTACATTGACTCAAGGTTTCACCAGTGAAATTATTGAGCGAATACGCTTGCTTAAAAGTACATTTTGTTACATTACCTAAGAAGCGGTTGTTTACACAACCTGCTTCAATTTCATTGTAAGCAAAATTACCCCAACAATGATTGTCCTTAAAGTTTGAACTAATGTCATTGTATTGGAAACTCTTGCTAATGATATTATTCAAACAATTGTGAGCAATTGTGTTATTCCATATACTTTTACCAAATGTATTATTAGAATGACCATCAGCAATTATGTTATTAAATGCCCCATTATTTGGAGTATCAATAAAAATAGTATTATTAAGTTTTGTAATCTTTGCAGTGCTTCTACCCAAATGGTTATCAGTAGCGTGATACTTTGTTGTGTACAAAGTATCGTCTTTGATTACCCCATTATCAACTACCGAAAATGTATAAAAATATGTGTTTTGTGTAAAAGCACTTGTTGTAACGAATTTAGGATTATCTTTGAACCATTGTGCTTTACGAAGGAATTGGATATTTTTAAAATCGTACCACGCTTCATTATTAAACTCATCCTTCATATAATAAATGACACCTTTGCCATTTTCTGTATCAGCCCAAGCAAAACGAGAAGTATCATTATGAATACAATATTTAATTTCCCAATGTTCTAATTTATTACCATTGAAATAAGTGTCACCATCATGAATAATTGCAATTGCATTTTCATTTAATGTATTTACTGTTAATGCTTCAACAATAATATCAAAAGGATGATTGGCTGATTGTGTTTCTGTTTGTTTTGTTGTCGTAACATAATCAGTAATACGATACTTAGATGATACTGTTAATTGAGAATTATCATATAATGTTTTTAATTCATTATATGTTATATTTTTCACTGTTGTTTTATCATACAATTCAGTTAAAGCATATGCAGTTACTTTTTCATTTTCATTAATAACTTTTTTTATTTCATTTGTATCTTCCCATACGGCATCATTCAACCTTAACTTTTTAGAGTCGGTTGAAATATAAAAATTATCTTTTTCTAAATTTTGTGGTAAGTTTTCTTCTAAACCTTTTTTAAATTTTAAAAAATCCATAATAATATTATACAAGTGTTTTTATGTAATTGATTATACCATAAACATGAGTGTCAACGATAGCATTTTTACCTTTTTCAGATAATAAATATTCAACATCTTCTTTATTATCCATAAAGAAGTTTTCAATCAAAACAGATGGACATTTTGTGCCATAAATAACAGTGAAATTTGATTCCCAATCTTTGTCATTATCACTCTTATCTGTTCTAATTTTATGACCAACGAATTGTTTTTCAGCAGATTCATAAAGATGTTCTGCTAATTTATCTGAATTTGTTGTACCTTTTGTTGTATAAGCACACCAACCTCTCGCATTTAACCATTGACCATTACCAGCTGCATTACAATGAATTGAAACAAATAGAACATTTTTAGCACCTAATTTACTACAATGATTATTGACTCTTTTTACACGTTCTGATAAAGAAATATCTTTACTTTCTGTTACAATACGTTCCGCATCATAACCCAAATCTTTTAATTTATTAACAACACGTTCAGCAATTTCACGTGTGTAAGCATACTCACGAAGTTTACCATCTGGAGAACGTTTTCCAGGAGTATTCTCGCCATGTCCATTATCAATAAGTATTTTCATATTAATTTTATTTTTAACTATAAATAGTTTTTCAAAGAAATTAATTAATTTTTCAAACCAATTTTTCATAATCTTTATTTGTTTTTTTGTTTTATTTTATATATATTTGCGCATATATAAAATATATAAAAATATGGCAATAAAGAAAATAATACATTGCAGTGATATTCATATAAAAAATCTTTTAAGACACGATGAATATGCTGAACAATTGACGAAATTTATTAATAAATGTAAAGAAATTTGTGAACCATTTGATAAAGAAGAAGTAAGAATTGTTATTGCTGGTGATTTAATTGACCAAAAAAACAATATTACTCCAGAATTAATAACATTTGTTTCTGTTTTTATTAGAGAATTAGAAAATATTGCAAAAGTAATTGTTATTGCTGGTAATCATGATTTAATCGTTAACAATTTAAGTCGAAAAGATGCTATTAGTAGTATTTTCGAAACAGCCGCATTTGAAAATGCGTTCCTTTTAGATTTGGAATTAGGTTATCAAAGTGGATATGTTGTTGATGATAATGTTACTTGGTGTCTATATTCTATTTTCGACAATTTTAATAAACCAAACATTTTTGAGGCCAAAACAGAAAATCCTTCTAATAAAATGATTGGACTTTATCATGGCATGATAATTGGTTCGATGTTATATAACGGCAATATTGTTGATAGTGGCGTACAAGGTGAACTTTTCGAAGGATGTGATTGTGTAATGGCTGGAGATATTCATAAACAACAAAGTCTTAAAAGAGGTGATGTAACAATTGTATATCCAAGTTCATTAATTCAACAAAATTATGGAGAAACTGTTACACAACACGGTTTTTGCGTGTGGGATGTTGAATCTATGGCACATGAGTTCGTACCTTTAGTAAGCGATTATGGGATGTATAAATTTGAAATATCAAATATTGATGATATTGATAATGATAAAGAAATTTTAGTGAATTATTAAAAAAAGGAGTGATTTAAATCACTCCTTTTTATTTATTTAAAGTTTAATATGCAAGTACCATATACACTAGTTTCAATATTATCTTCATTTTCATAATTAGATTCTATTATAAGAATTTCTTTATGACCCATTTCAATTCTATTGTTAAATGTAACTTTTTTAATATTGCCAAATATTTCATCTGATAATTTAATATCCATATTACGCATTAACGAAGAGTAAGCATCGTATAATACTAATATTTTATCATCAGTTTGAATAACTTTATGCTGTCTAGGTAATGTTACAATACCATTATTAACATTATATGTATTTCCATCATAAAAACAATAAAAATCATATGCTTCGTTATTGTCATCGTATATTATATTTGAACTTGCTACTTGTATTTCGTTATTATCATTTACAAATGTATTGTTATGCGATGTTATTTTTATAGAACCATACAATCCGTACTCGATACCTTTCTTATACTCAACATCATAAGTTTGATAAAAAGTTGCTTCAACTTCATTTTTTACAACATCTGGTTCAATACCATAACATATTATACCATCAATTTCAACATAATACCGATGAAATATTAAAACTATTCCTTCACTCATTTTAATTTCATATGTCTCATCTTTAATTTGTGAATCTTTTGAATCAAACAATTTATAACCTTCTATATATGTTTTTTCTATTGGATTTGTTTCACGTTGACTTAAAATTATATTATTCTCTTTATAAAAAGATAAAACATTTGAATTTTCATAAATTGTTTTTTTACAAATTTGGAAAGTTTTTTCTATTAATGTTTTACTATCTAAATCCCAATATGGTAATTTTATTGTTTTTTGATTTATTCCAATGCTTTCCCATTTAATAGCATATATTTTTAAAAAATCTTCAAAATTTTTACCAGTTTGAAAATATGAATAAGTGTCAACATTCAGCACAACATTATTAATAGTTATTTCTTTTTTAACCTTAATGTCTTCCATAACATATAAATGCATTGGAGATTGACGCACATAAGTATTCGCATAATAATCCCATATTGAAAATGTATAATTTTTATTATTTATTTTCTTGGTGAAAGTATTGCCCATACTTTCGTTAGTATAATGCGTTGATACTATTTTATTATTTTTATCTATAACATTAACTTCATAACAATCAATTTTAATTTCAAATTTACCATTTTCAATACTAATGCTATTATTGTTATTATTATTATTATTTAAATTATGATAATTTCTTATTGTACAAACATTATAATTAGTAGTGTCACCACTTAAATAATAATTTTTAACATTGTTAATTACATATGATTGTAATTGTAATTTTTTATCTATAGTGTTATAATATGGCAAATATATATTCCATATAATTTTATCATAATTATTTTTATTCAAAGGAACAACGTCTTGTGTTTTTACATATCCATATGATTTCTCCCCATCTGAATTTGTTATATAAGATATTGGATTAGAATACAAAATAAGAATTTTTGGTTCAGTATTCACATGTGCTAATGATAATTTTTTAACAAAAACATATTTGTCATAAACATCAAAAGATAATGGTTTGCCATCGTCTTTATTTGTTACCTCAACTTTATCATTGAAAATATAATAAATATTTTTATTATACACAATAGCATATTGTCCATTAATTAATGATGAATAATATATTTCGCCGTTTGTTTTATCTACTGCAATATTTTTAAATACATTTATTTTTAATTTATTATGTGTTTCAGAACAATACACAAATGTAATTGTTACTACATCAGTAAAAATAATTTTACAATTTAATGTGTCTATATATAATATTTCATTTTTATATAATTGATATTCATGTTCAATGTTACTATCTATTTTTTTAAAGATTATTTTACAATCATTATTAAATTTAATAGCACATTTTGATTTAAATTGTATTTCACTATAATCATTAATAGTTACTGTTACATCTTGGGTAATTTCTCCACTAAAACTTGTATTCGCACTAATATATTGATTAAAATTATCATCATCGCTTAATAAAACAGTATCATCAAAAAAATACATTTTGATTAATGAAGAAGGTACAATACCTAATGTTACATCAACATATTCTTCACTTATAATTTCATCATTTTCATCTAAAAAAATATTTTTTTGTACTGGAATTTTTAGCGAATTATTAGTCACATAACTGTCTGTTAACGGATACCCATTAAAACTTGCAACAATCATATTAGATTGCATTAGGTTATTTGTATCAATTGTAAATTGAAATTTTTTATTATATAATTCATCTGTATTAAATACATAACCACTATCCGATACGTATTTTTTTATTTCTAATGTGTCATTTTCGTATTTATATTTGTCATTATTTATTATATAGTAATAACAATTGGGTTTAGTATGTACAACATAACCTAAATTATTTATCACAATAAATTCTTTACCCACATTATCTATTGTTATTTTAGTAATGCCATATTCTTTACCTTCATAAATCAATTTATTATCAATTAAATAATACTCTTCCCAATTTATGATTACATATTTTCTTGTTGGTTCATTTATTAGTTCAATATTTAAATTGTCTTGTAATGTAACTGATTGTTTTGATGTTAAATCGGTTAAATCACAAGTTAAAAATGGTGTAATATTAATTTTATTTTGTGTATTTAAATTTTTCTTTTTATCATTTAAAATCAAATAATAATCTTTATCTTCATTAGCACCATCGGAACTTTGTAATAACGAGAATATAAAACCACTAGGTATTTGTGCAGTGATAATTGGGTAATATTGTATGTTATTATATGTTATGGAATTATTGGCAAATTTATATGCTTTACCTTGTATTTCTATTTGTGTTACGTCATTACTTAAAATAAAATTCATTGAAGGTAAATTCACATACCATTTTGAATCATTACCTTGATAACAATAATGTTTAGTATTGTTTTTAGTATAAATAAAACTATTATCATCACCTATTCTAAAAATTTCATTGTTTAAATTAATAGATTTTGGTATCAATTCATAATAAGTATCTGTTGTAATATACAATTCGTCATTTTCATTTTTTTGTATATCAGTTTCAACACCATTGATTTTTACCTTTGCAATTGTGTTAAAATAAATTGCAAAATATGTATAAGGTGCGTAATCTAATACGATGTTTTTATACATAAAAATACCATATTTATTCTGTACTGAAACTTTATAAACTGGGTCATTAGGAAAATAATCTTGTTGATGCCCTGTGATTTCATTTTTAATGGTAAGAAAACCATTCTCTAATTTCCATTTGTTTATTTTTTGTTGAGTATTAGCACTAATAAAAATATTATTAATGTTAAATATACTATTTTCTAAATTATTAGTTGTGCCAGAGTATAATGTATAATTTTTGTTTTCTTCATCACCCAAGCAATTTATAAACAAAGTTTGAAAATCATCAATAATATCTATTTGTTCTAACTCATTCGCAACATATAAATTAACGTTATCATTAAGTTCAGTTAAAAAATCACTTTTTTTACTGTATGTAGCATAAAACATTGATTCTTCTTTATTTCGATTAATTTCCAATTGAATATTTGTAGAATTCGATTGACTTTGGTCGTTATATGCGTCTATTAATGTTTTATGTGGCATGTTAATCATATTATCTAAAATAGAACTACTACCATACTTATTTACAATAGTTACTACAGGATTAGATTTAAAATTAACATATAAATAAGCATCGTTATAACTTTTTAATTGTTGAAATATAACACAAGACACATCATCAACATCATTTAAAATTGTGTTTGGTACAAGATATATTTCTCCATCAACTAATTGATTTGGTAATATTTTTACTATTTTGATAGTTGTTTTTTCTGAAGTTGGGAAATAAGTTGGTATATTATCATTAATTAAAACAGAATGATTGCCATTACCTATATATATATTGAATGCAATACCACTACCTCTATTAACAATATTCCAAGGAACAAATGTTGTTAATTTAGGTATTGAAACTGTAATTTCTGTTTTATCGTTGCCTTCAAAATAATATATAATATTATCGTTTTTTTCTGTCTTTTGATTAACAATTGAAATTGAACTATAATTAATGTAATATTTATTAATATTTTGATTATACAATATATCAAATTTTTCTCTTACGATTTCAATTTTAGCATTACTATTGTTAATTGTGTCTGGATATTTTACTGTTGGTATTTCAACATAAGTTTCGTTAGACCCTACTGTATATGTTTGAGTTACATAATAAATTTCTTCATTTAATGAAACTGATTTAAGATATAATACATTATCAGATGGCGACTCAACTATGTCTCTAAACATCACTTCTTTATTAGATTCAACAGAACTTCCATCATCGAAACCAAAAGTATATACATTTTTATTAAAAATATTTTCATCACTTTTAATAAAAATAGAACAAACACTTCCCAAACGATTTTCTAATGTAACATATACATTTTCATCGCTTGGTATTTCATCTTCAAGAGTGATTACTAATTCATCATCTTTTTTTACTTCTCTAACATATTCTGATTGGCTTAAAATTTTCCACCATTCAGGAATACTTTTAATTTTAAACACAACATTTGCATTTTCTTGATATTTTGCAAAAATATGGTCTTGATATTTCGCTAAATTAGGTTCATTAGCAAGATTTATTTCATCTTTAGAGAAATAAAGTGTTATTGAACTTTGTCCACTTATTGACCCACTAAAAACTATTTTATTTGTGTCTTCTGTTGCTTCATATATTTTTTGTTTACCATTTTCTATTTCATGACTAACATACGCATACACTCCACTAATTTCACTTATTTCAATGAAATTATTCGGGTCTCTAATATAATCATAAAAGAATTCTAATCGTTGATAACATGATGTATCTGCTGAATTAACAACATATAATTCATAACCAATTTTATCGCTTATATTTTCATCAATTTCTTCACGCCCAGCCATATCCAATATAAAATGGCTTGCGTTTTTATCAGTAATTAATTGCAACAAATCTAAATTTTCATTTTTATATGGTTCAATAGAATAGTTATTAAGATATTCTTCAACATCATTAGAATAACTTGTTATTTGTTTTGTTTCTTTTGGAGTTGGTTCTACTAATGAAAAACCATATTTACTACTTTCTCCACGATATAATGATGTAACATTGATTTTTTGTTTTGGATTTTTTGAATCTAAAAAAATCAATGCTGGTGATATTGTTAATAAAGTTGGTAAATTTTGTGCAACATCTTGTCTAATATCAATAACTACCTTTGTTGTTTCATATTGATAATAAGTTGATGTTTGTTCTATATCAACAATCAACGCATCTACAAATTTTTCATCTGTATTAGAGTGGATACAAATTTCAACACAACCTAACGCACGATTATAATCGCTTAATATTATGTCATATAATTCAAAATTATTAAACGATATTGTTTCATACATTGCTTCACCATTATATGTAAATTCCGTTTTATCGTCATCATTAATGGTAAATTTTAAAGGTGATAATGGATATTCACTATTAACAGATGGTGTTCCATAATAAAGATAAACATAAGAATATGTGTCATTTCCAAAAAGGAAGACTTTACTATTTGTTAAATAAAAAAATGGCAATGGAGTTGTTGTAATTGAAACACGTTTTATATCAGAACAATTACCGTATTTAAAATGACATTCTACTTCTCCAAACATTTCACTTGTACCATATGTGAAAATACGCACATCTGTAGAACCACTTTCTTCAAGTCTACCATAATATTTGTTTAATGTAATATTTCCTCGCATAACAACGCATGACCATTCACACGCTGTTTGTGAGGAAACTACTATTTTTTTTTCTGCTGTGTTAAAAATTAATCCACAATTCATAATTTATTCGAATTTTATATTTAAAATTACGTTAGAAGGTATTACTTGTAATAAATAATGCAAAATCACTTCATCAAAATATTTTCTTTGTTTAGCATTTTCATTTGTGTCATTGCTATATTTTTTAATTATAATATCAACATTTTTTATGTTAATAATTTGGTCTAAACAAGTTATATTTCCATCTTCACTTTGGGCATTTCTTAATGATGGTTCATTTTTTAAATTTGAATACTCTTCTTTATCATAAAAACAATAAGTAGAAGGACTATTATCTAATTCCGTAAAATAATATGTGTTTCCTGATTCAGTATAATCGCAAAAATGATGTACTTTTTTATCTTCATATTTGTTTATGTATTCCGAGCATCCATCATATTCAATTAAATTGGTGAAACCAACATCTTCTTCAATATAATTCAAAGAAGACATATATTCATTCATAGTACTATAACAATTACTATTAAATGCTTCTTTAGAAATAGCATATTTAAATAATTGCTTAAAATACTTAATATATTCTATACCATTGTCATATCTTAAACCATTAACGTGGGGGTTATTACCCTTATAATTAGTTTTAAAATTCATAATGGTTTTATATTCACTACTATCAGTAGATAATTGATTCCAACCAAAGAAACCTAACATATTCTTCCATCTTTTATCATGTAAAATGAAGTAATTTGTACCGTTTTCTATTGTTGTATTAAAATCATCTATTGATGATAACATATTTCCATCCTTAAACACTGAATAATTAATTAAAACATTATCTTCTGATGACAAGTATATGGTGTTATTTTGTTTAATAAAAATCTTAATTTGCGCATTGTTATTAAATTTATCTAAATTTAATGCAATTATTTCGCCATTTTCATTATATGTTTTAATTATACCATCCCATTTCTGTTTTCCAAGTGTAATAGTTCCATTTTTAACAAACACTTTAAAAAAACGTATATAATTAAACCCTTCTTCGCCTGTTTCAACAGTCATAGATTCAACTTGATATATTTCATCATTAATACATACATAATCACCTTTAATATCATTTACATAGTAAATTACCCCATCATATAAATTTTCATCATTTATTTTTAACAATTCTTGTAAGTTACTAACTGATGGGATATGTGTGTTTGTATCAATATAACCTCCGTCAGCATCAATAATTGTGTTTCCAGAATAAGTATATTCTTTATGAACCCATCCACCATTCATTTGGTAATAAGGATTTCCATCAATTTTTACTTCATTTGAAAAATAAGGATATAAATATCTTTTATTGTCTTTTTCATAATATCTAACTGGTAAACCACGATACGGTACATACATACCATTCATATATTCATAGGTGTTATATACTATGTTTTTAGTTGAATTTAAAAAGTCTATTAAATATTCAGCAGTTGGCAAGTTATTATTGTTAGATGCGTCATTACTAACATCTTTAATTGGTGATGTTATTGCCACATATTCTTTGATTTCATAATCATAATTAGAACAATTAGTTTGGCAATTATTCTCTAATATTCGTTTTTGTGTCCTTAAATCTAAAGAATCGTACCATCTTTTACTTCTCAATCCAAATAAACTTAATATGGATTCAATACCTTCAATAGTACCTTTTTTCTGTAATATCGCTCTTGAATTAAGTTTAAGATGCTTGAAAAATTTATTATTCAAATCTTGTGTAGTATAAGTTTTTTCATTTATATATTGTCTAATAACATTTCTCAAATATCCTTTTGAGTCTAACACATGATTATCATTTATGGTCGCTTCTTGCTTAGATTGTGTACATCCGCTTCCCCAATATCCACTTATATAACCATTAGGGTATCTCACAACATTACCACAAGTTGTAGTAAAATTACTATATGGTTGGTGAGTCAATAATAAATCTTCTTCAAAATCAGTAGTTGTTAATTTGTATGGAAAAACATTTCTTATATCCCAACCCTCTAAATCAAGTGAATCTGTTAAGAAATAGTCTGGAACATTATTTGAATCATTATAAGTAATATTATTACTGTTTTTAATACCATCAATATAAAATTTAATTTCATCTAACTCTCTACCACAAACAGTAAGCATTTTTTGTATTTTCTCACCATTTTGTATATAATCTTCACGAGTTTCTTCTTCTCTGTTTAAAACATCAGTCCAGTCAAAATTTTTAATTGATTCATGCGTCATTTGACGATATAAATTATTACAATATAAATCATCAAAAAATTCACCATATTTACATAAAGAACTTAAATAAAAACTATATTCAGAACTTATCACATCTAAATTATATCCACCATAAGCAACTGGAAAAGTAAACTTTTTATAAAAACTTTTATACCCATAATCAGTTTCTTCCATTACTTCAAAAATTGTAGTATATTTAGGTTGAGAATCTTTATTTAATAATAATTTTTGAAAAGAATCTAAACTTTTCATAAATTCTTTATAATATATTTCTTTTGGCCTCAACGCATAACGAGTAGAAGATTCTTTACACACATAACATATCTCGCCATTCTCATCATAATATCCATATATATAAATTTTCACTCTATTAGACATTGTGATTTGTATTTTACAAAACGCATCTAATATACAATTACCATTTAATTCAGTAACAGTCACATTTGTAATATTATATAATCTACTACCATTAATTACAACATTATACTTATCAATATTAGATTGAAAATATTTTATGTCGTTTCTTTTTTCAATATCAATACTATTTTCTGAAAGATGTAAATTAATGTTAAAAGGGTTTTCAAAAACAATCATAGTTTCCCCACTTAATTCTCTATTTTGTATTGTCCCATTTTCATGTTCATAAGACATTACAATGTCTTGTAGATTATTCATTTCTCCTGGGAAACGTCTTATAATGTCATTAATAGAACTTCTAATTAATTCGACACAAGAACCATAATAAGCAAAATCTTTTAATTTATAATAATCTTGCTTTAATAATATTTCTAATGAACCTTGTTCTCCAGATGTGTTAAATAAACTATCTTGTGTCCAAATTTCGCTATCACCATTTTTCTCCCATTTTTCATTAGTATATACTTTTGGTGTAACAATATCATCATTAATGCTATACACAAAAGAGCCTTGGCGATACAATCTATGTTTAGAATTAAAAGTATCGCCAATACCACCTACTGTTGAAAAATCTCTTTCAAATACAGTACCATTATTGAGTAATTGATGTTTTTTTTGTACTACATAATTACTGTATGATTTAATAAATCCCATAGTTACTTGTCGTTAATTGTTTGTGAAAAATCAACACCATTCTTCTTATTTTTCTTAACTTCATACATTGGTTTTTTAGTATATTCATCTTTTAATGAATAAACCTCTGCTTGTGAATAAATCTCTCCCTTATCGTTAAATGTAGTAATTAATCCATTATCCATATTACGTAATTGAGAACCTTCTAACATAGTTGAAACAGTTTCAATATCATGGTCAACCATTTCTATTTCAATCATTACTGGTTCAAATTTAGTATTTACAATAGCAATTTTTTGAGACGCTGTACCGATATAAGGTAAAGCATTAGGTTTATAAGTTGTTGCCATTGATGGTGTAACTGTAAGAAACACTAATGAAGAGTTATCATTATAACGATAAACTATTGATTTTTGGTTAGTATCTGTAGCATTTTGCACAATAGGTTCACATTTATTGTTACTTGTGATAATACGATAATGGTGTTGCCTTTCAAAATTATCATCAAAATAAATAACCCTATAACCAACCAACCCATTATTTAATAACAATAAATTTTTTAACGCATCATCTGTAACTTTACTTGTATCAATAACTAAACCTTTAACATCTGGATAAGCAGATAATACACCAACATCAGTTAATACTGTTTCTACTTCTTTTGGTTTAATATAAATTGTATAAAAACCTTTTTTACCAAAATATTCTAATGGTAATTTTAAGTTATATAAACCTTCAATGATGTTGTCATATTGAAAAGTATTATTCGCTTCTTCAATATTTGATTGAATTAATAAAGCAGAATCCAAACGTTTAAACTGTGCATTTAAAGCATCTAACGCATTACGTGTTGGACTATAAGAATAAAAAATATCAACATCAGACGGGGTTACAATTGAACCTATTTTAGTACCATAAACTCCACTAGTAGACATAATTATATTATTTATATATTAATTTTCATTATTACTTTTTATTGTAAAGAAACCATTACCAATTTGTTCTAAACTTTCTAAACTTTTTGATTCTAATAATCTCAAATGAAAGTCTAATGCTCTTACAGTTCCTCTATTTAATCCTTCTCCTCTATAAATATCGTTTATAGATTTTTCTGGACTTGCAAAACCTAATTTATTTTCATTAAAAATACAAGGTGATAATGACATATTATTTGTATAATCAAAATTTTCATCAAATGTTCCATTTGAAGTTATTAAGTATAATTTCAAAGGTTTCATGCAATAAATTTGTTCAACTAAACTATCACCATCATCTTCAAAATTATTCTTCTTTCCATTTGTAATAAAAATATCATCATCATTGAATTTAATTTTAAAACATGTTGAGTTGGTGTTTTCTACACATTCAGCATAATATTTTTTTCCGTCTCTAATACAATAATATGTATATTCTTTATACAATGGAGCATTTTTCTGTACCTCTGTTGTAAAATATTTTTTAGCACCTTTAAATTCAATTGGATATTTGACTATATTATCACCATTTTTAACTTCTATAGTTTCATCAAGTTCATCTATTTTATAAAATATAGGTTCATTTGTACTATAGTCAAGATAACCATATTGTAAATCAAAAGGTTTGATTATAAATTCAAATGATGATAAACTGATTTCATCCCCGACAATATTATATGATTCATTTACATATGAACTTTTATTAGTAGGAACTAAATCAAAATAATTTAAAATGCAAGAATACATTTCATCAAAATAATATAAGCATTGTTTTGCGTTTAATGAAAAAGTGTCTGTATATTTTATACCGTAATAATGCGATTCATCATTTGTATTGCCTTGAAATAATGTATAACCACTATTTGTTTTTTCTAATAAAGTACCAATATAATATTCAACAGTCATCGTTAAATCTGATATTGATAAATTACTATTTTTATCATGTAACTCTTTTTCGTTACGTTTTAACTCAGCATTAGTTGTTGCTATTAAAATTTTGCTTACTTTTGAATTTCCTGATACTTCTTGGAATGAAAATATTATTTTGCTAATAATATTTCCCCAATACAATTCAATATCATCGTGTTCTACTTTTGTTAAATTTGAAACAAATTGTGGCATATATGGAATACATAACCAATCATTTGGAATTGGATTTGAAATATAATCTTCATATGTCATTATTCCTTTATCTGTATTAACATTAATAGTTTTATATGGCATTAAACCATTTAATCTATTTCCTAAATTATCAACAGCAATATTTAAATTATCTTTTAATTCTTCTTCTAACCTAGAAGATGTATTACCTCGCACATATTTACCACTAAATACTTGATACGGAATTGCGTGACGCACATAATTTTTATTTTCTTTTACATATGTTGTATATCCACTAAAAGAATTTAATTGATTATCTAATGCATCTTGGTCTATGTAACTACCCAAATAACTTGTATCATTAAACGATTTTTCTTTTAATGGTGAGTTTGCGCTTTCTTTATTAAAATAAACGTTATCACCATTTATGTTGCAATAACCATTTATAAAAATATCATCATTTTTTTCATATAATTTATTGTCATATAAAAAGCATGGACCACGGTTTATAGTAAATTCAGTGTTAAATATTGAACATATTGTATTAGTTCTAATTGTTACTTTATTATCGCTAACAGTATTTAACCACACTTTTTTACCGTCAACCATAATATATGGATTGATTTTATTAAAAACGTATAAAATTTCATATAAAGAACCATTCAACTCAATGTATTCGCATTCAAATATTTCGCATAATTTAAAATTTTTTATGCAATACCCTTTACCTTCATTTGTATTAATTTCATACTCATAACCCATTTCATATGGATTTGGATTTAAAATTAATTTAGTACCTTTATATGCATAATCGTTTATAATTATTTCTTCTTTTTTAGGTAAATAATCAAAATAACGAACCCATTGTTCTTCAGATGAATGCGTCACATCAATCACATTATCTTTATCTTCATAATTATATCGTTCAGTATCTGTCATACCAGATACAGTACCAAAATACACTTCACGATATTTGGTACTGTAAATATATCCAGAATTCTCATAACTTTTTAATATCCAGTTGTCATTATTATAGTATGCTAATACGCCACCACTATAATCTATATCATCTTTACCTTCAATATATAAATTATATTCTAAACCGCTATCCCAAGGTTCACAAATAGAAGTCATTTCACCTAAATTTTCCATACTATTATTTAATGTAATAGGTATTGTGAAAGATGGTTCACTGACTATTAAAATTGATTCACTTGGCATATCTAAACAAGGTATAGTTAAAACACCATCAATAATTTCAATATTTTGAGGGTTTTTTACCTTACCATCATAAGTAATTTCGCCATATTTAATATATCTATTATTACCAAATATACGAACACGAGGTTCAAAAATTTGAAACGTGTGTGTTGTTACTATAATTGCACCATTTTGTTCACTTTTAAGAACTTTAACTGTCACATGGGTATCAGTTTCTTTAACATCATAAACAAAATTATGTCCATAATCGTGAATATTACATAAAATAGGTTGAACTTTTGAATTATACCAATAGCGCAATTTATTTAGTATGGTATTTCCACCTCTTTTTATATATTCCTCACATTCACAACAATATAATGCGCTGTCTAAATCACATTTTTCTTTTAATTCAGACATTTTTGCAAACCAATAACTAACCTCTTGTATGGATAACTTGTTTTTACCCCAATATTTTTTAATATCTTTTATATTGATATTTTCTTCTTTCAATTCAATATCAAATACAAAATATGGGAAGCATTTGTTAGATAACCAATTATACATATTTTCATCTTCATCACTTAACTCAATCTGTTGAGTACAAATTGTATCTAAAGAATCAGTATATGCTTTATCTAATTCATGGTATATGTCAGATAATTGTTTAAATGTGTATAATTTACCCTCATATTTACCCAAATTTATTCCTACATCTGTTTGAACATCAAATGGCAACATACCATAATTTACCAATGGTTCTGTTTCTAAATCAATGATATGAATAAAGTCATGTTGCACACCATCACTATCATATGCAGGTATTATACTTGGCATACGAGACTTAAATTGTTCTAATGAAATTTGTTTACGTATTACTCTCATTTACTTTCGTCTTTAATTTTTATTTCAAATAAACTTAAACGCATTGTATGTTTATCACTATTTTTTTCAGACATCCATTCTGGCAAATAATAGCAAAAACGTTTATTTTCTAAATCATATTTAACTTTAATTTCAATAAAGATATGCTCATATAATTCATTTAATGGGCATCCATCTTTATATTTATCAAAATTAAATTTAGAAGACCAATTAATCATTGATTTTTTACCAACATTATTCTTATGGTATAATAGCATAAAATTAACTGTTCTACCCATTCCTGCGTGATTAAATTGAACTCTCATGTATATTGAACGTTCATGCGTCCAATTAGAATATTCTTTAAATAAATATAAATAAAAACCTTCTGAAGAATCAACGCATTCATTACGGTTCTTTATAATAAAAGATGAACTTAAACGTTTATTCTCATCAAATGTTAAAGATTGATTAACATTACTTTTACAAGGTTCTGTTGACACACTAATATGTTTAGCACGATTATTATTATCTAATATATAATTAATAATCTTTGTAGTATGGTTATAATCATTATTTTTTGAAATATGTTTTTCTTTTGACGTACCACGTTCTTTAATTGTAACATAATGTGTTAATGTTTTATCAGCATTTACATATTTCTTATATAATTCTGTTTCAGACATAAAAACAGTTGAAGAATATAATAAACTTTGATTGTTTGGGTCAGGAGAATCATAAAAACTTATTCGTAAAAATGATTTGCCTATTTTTTGTTTTTGATAAAAAACGTCATCGTCTGTAAAATTTAAAAAATAAATTAAATCAGATGGTGGGTAAAATTGTAAATCACCCTTCAATTCTAATTTTGGTTGGAATGACTTGTTTATCGTATTATCTATTGGATAGCGATATGAATCAAATAAATTCCAATTAGATGAATATAAACCACCATATTCATTAACATTATTTTCATCATTAACAACCCATGTTTCTAAATCACGTGTTCTAAAATGTAAATCTATTTGTAAAGTATGGCATAATGTTAAAATATCTTTACTTCCTTTTCTTTCAAAATACGCTGGATAATACACATCTTTCTCCATATCAACAATACGAGGAATTAATTCTTCTTTAATACCTTCTAAATAATTTTTAGATATTAAATAATCTTTATGTAAATTCAATGCAGTATCCGCTTCTAATTTAATCGGTATGACAAATGATGAATGATTTACAAATAATTTTAATTCAGAAGTGGTATAATCTTTATCCTCTTTTGTTAAAGGTTTTATTAACGTTACATCAAATAAAGGATTGACAACTTCTACTCTAAAATTACTCGGATTAGAAGAAATATCTCTAAATAATACATTTAATGTGTCATTTGTATTGTAAGGTATACAACGAATAACATTGTTACCAAAACGATTAATTATTTGTAATGGAATTGTTGGTATGTTATATATGTCAACTCCATAAATATTATCGTTACCAATTTTATATACTTTATATGTAACCCCCTCAATTTCAATATAATTGTAAGCTTTTATATCAAAATATTCCTCTGAATCAAAAAATGATGGTAAATGTATTTTAGCAGTTTCATTACCATTTGTATTACTAGTAATAATAGTTAAAGGATTGTTTTCAAAAATAATATAATTGTTATTAAAAACAAATTGTTCAGTCCTGCTATCCCATTTTACAGATGAAAATATTTCATATTCATTGTTATTGATAACTAAATATTTCTTTTTTAGATTACTATCACAAACATATTTTTTACCGTAATAATTAAATATTATATCTGAACTTGTTTTAACTTCACTTTTTAATGACAATTTCACACCTAATGGTTTTATATGTATTTGGCAAGTATCTAATAAATTACCAACATTTTCTTTAACAAAAAAATCCACCACATTACTTTCTGATGTTTTTTTCCATTCAGTTAAAGGTGTCTTTTGTAATCTAAACATTTCTCTTAAAAAATCATCTTGTGTATTAAAATCACTTTCATAATGACGTATTGTTCCCATTCCAATGACATCTTCATCAAAATAACTACATTGTTTAACACAAACAGATTCTGTTAAATGTAAATAGGTTTTTGTGTTACTTGTGATTTTAAAACGTGTTATTAAATGACGTTTAGAATATTCCCAATCAATAACATATAAAATTCTATCAATGTCTTTTAATTTGGAATCATTTAATATGATATAAGGATAATAATTTTCATTATTAGTTAATGTATTTTTAGTTTCAATAATAACATCATATACAATATTATCAATAGTGATTTTATTATCAAAAGACCAATATTTAGTTGGAATAACTATTTCTTCATACCATTCCACAGAACCATTATTAATGCGACCAATTTCATATTCTTTATTGTCAATAGTAATTTTTGGATTTGTGTTAATAGAATCAACAACACCTAATACTGATGAACTAATTTTAGAATGTTGTTTAATGCTAAAATCACGGTCAATACAATAATATTGTCCATCCTCATATAGTATACCAACAGTATTTTCAAAATGTTCTACTGTATATTTTTTATTATATATTACATACCCACAGCACATTACATTTTCTGCTTCTAATGAACAAATTTGAGTTTCATTAGAAATAACCATAATACTATCTTCCTCACTTAAACAATAAGAAGGGTCAGTAATTCCAGTTAAATATGACGCATCTTTAGATAAGTAAAGAGAGTCATATTTAACTTCGATTAACTTTTGTGTTTTGTCTTTAATATTTAACTTATATCTTAACATGACATTTCTGTTTCTATATTATCTTCACCTTGAGGTATATCAGGTGTTGGGTTAGGTGCAATATCATTAGGAAATTTACCATTTTGCAACCTCGTCACTTCTTTTGGGTCTTGCCTTTTAACAAATAAATTAATTTGTTTACTAACATAAAATGCGCCATTAAAAAATGGGTATTCCTCAATATCACTATCATTGTCAAAACCATTATTTATCACATTTCTCCACATAAAACGGCAACTACCATCTTTTGTAAATGTTGCATAGTCGGGTATCATTTCATCTTTTTTAAACAATCTATATGCTAACACGTTAGTTGTATTTAACGTATTAATACGTTGTTGCTTCTCATCATAAATAATACATTCAAAAATATTTTTATTTATAATGTCACTAATATAACAAATATAATAAAATGTTTGATACACTGCATTGGTTTTTACATCAAAAATATTATAACGCATATAGATTGTATCATTTTTTTGTAAACGATGAGGATTTAAAGTTTTTATTTTAAATCGCATCGCACGTTCTTTTTCATCTGATACTGCATCTATTTTAGTTAATGTTAATGTTACCGAAGGATAAGATGAAATTTTCTTATCAAATGTTTTAATAGGTATTTCATAATGAGGATGATAACAATATCCTTCTTTATGTTGATGTGCATTGTTTATTTCATATTCTTTACTAACAAAACCTACAAGGTCTTTATCATCAGAAATTATTTCATCATAATAAAATTTCTTAAAATATTGATAACTTGTATCTAATGAACTAATCTCACGTTGAGCAGTATTAAAACGCATTTCTATTTGTTGAATTGGTTCTTCAACCAAACGTTTTCTTGAATATGCACATAAATCGCCATAAAAATGTGTATCACCTACATATTTTATATTCTTATCATAATCGTAATAAAAACCATATTGTATTTCATCATTTAAAATGTCTTTAAAACGTGAACGATATGACCTATTTATTGTCGCTTCATCATCTTTTTCTTGGTCAACAATATTTTTATCGTTTAATATTTTTTCATAAATGGCATTACTATGCTGTATATCTTCAACATCTAATCCTTGATATTGGAAACTACTATCAATGTTATTTAATTGCATTGAATTGTTATAATTAACATTAGGTAAACTTTCTTTAGATAATCTAAATGCACAATTTAACATACCAAAACAATGAGAATACTCAATATGATAATCTTCGTCATTATCTTGTGGGCGTTTTCTAATTTTAATATCAGTTCCATTTTTACCATACCATTCTTTATAACCTTTATTATTTTTTAATATGGTTAAATAGATTGATGTTAGTGGTCTACCCAAATTATCTCTTAAATAAGTAATGTCAATATCATCAGTGTAAACAATTTGACTTATGTCATCACCATAAACATTCTTCGCAAATGCTAATTGGGAAATATGATTTTCAAAATCATGTTCTAAAGTTTGATATTGCGCAATTAAATGTTTATCAGTCCCATACAATTGATTTTTATCAATTTTAGTGCCACAACATTTCCAATTTGGTAAACGTGAAAATATACGCACATAATATTCTACTTCTTCACCATCAACAACCTTTTTATATGAAAAATCTTGAGCATTATCATCAATGTTAACAAATTTATTATCAATTAAATAATAAGTTTTTCTGTCGTCACCATGACCACAATACACTAAATTTCTATCTGAAGAAATTTGATATTGCATTTCCATATTAACTCCTACATTAGATATTGTATATTCGTATTTGTTTTTACCTATTTCCTTAACTGATAAATCATATTCAATATCATCTACAGAAACATTTGTTGTGCCAGACGCATATGGGTCTAAATTTATATTTCTTGATTTTGGGAAAATTAAATCATATGCTTTACCATGATATTTAATAGTTTTCCAAAGTTCAGATGTATTAACAGTAATACCAGTTTTACTAAAACCACTTGTTGTTGCACTGAATGTTGATGAAGACTCTGTACAAGTTTGACTATTAACTTTGAAATTATATTTTGCTAATGGTACAAAAATTTTCACATAAAAATCATCAATTCCAGTAGTATCAGTATCTGCTTTTGTTAATTCATACTTTAGTTTAAATAATTCTCCATTTGGATTAAATATATAAAATATATAATCATCTTCAACTTCACGAACTTCACATTCTTTCATAATCATAGTGTCGTTTTGATAAAAATTGATATAATCTCCTTTTTTCAATCCATGTTTTGAAACGCTATATATTTTAACTGCTTTAATACCGCTTTTTAATCTAACCCTATCGTCAATATACATTATTTTTAAACTATTAGTATTATCTCTAATAAATGTGATATTTTGTGTCGTAGAAGAACTTGGATATGTTAAACAATAATTCCAATTTTTTTCTAAACGATGCACATAAGAATTGTATTTTGGTGTAAAAGACCATAAATCAGACGATGGCGACATTTGAATAAAATCACATGAACGTTTATAATTTATAATTCTAAAAATATCCATCGGCTCGTTGTTTTTATCAACAACAGCAAATTTACCAATATTAGTAAATCCAAACCAACCGTTTTTTTCAATTAACTTATTATCAATAGTATTTTCATATGTTTCAATATCTTCGATAGTGTATAAATGTTGCCTACTTAAACTCATTAACCCATATCCTTCTCCACTAATAAATGTACCATTTTCATCTCTCATATAATCATTGATTGTATTAAAAATGGCAGCTGGGTCAACACTAATATTAGGTGTATTTGTTGGTTTAGGTGGTTCATAATAGCATACAGTTTTAAATGTATTGTTACGCATTATATGATTATTAAACATATCAATACCACAATGATATTTAAACCCACATTTTTCAGTTGAAATTTGTGTGTCACGAATTGCTTCTTTATTCGTACCATTAACAAATATTGAACTAGATTTACAATAAATTTTATTATCAAAATCTTTAGAATTTATATAACCATCTTTTTCTCCATAATTCAATAGTTTAACTGAATTAGGGTCTCCTTCATTTTTAACAATTTCACTTATAGTATTAAACAAAACATTACTACATATAGGATTTACCACGCAATTTAAACGAATTATATTACATGCGTTTCGTTCTTGATTATATACTTCAATTTCATTAATTTTGTCAAAAAAACTTTGTTGTGGTAACAATTTCTTGCTACCAATTAAATTGGTAGCAAGAGAATTATTAACATCACGACTTTGTTTACTTTTAGATTTATTTAACAATATTTCCATAAATTAGATTTAATCATTTTTATCATCATCATCATTTATATTAGTAAAGTTTGGTATTAATGTAGTTCCATTATAAGTAAATGGTAATTTATAAATTAAATTATTAATGTCTATACTTAAAGCATAAAGTTGATTATTTACTAACCCTTCTTTACTTACTTTTAAGACTAATGGACTATCCAATTCTTTTACTGAAGAAATTTTACTAACAAACTCATAGAATATGCCATCCACTTCATTTAAGTGATATAAACTTAATCCTAACATACCTTTATTACTAATTTCACCATATGAGAAACTTTCTTTGTTTCCATTTGAATTTATTGTAGTTAAATAATCAGAATTAGTACCAATTGTTTCATACCCATCTTCACAGATTATTTGTGTAATATTATCATTTTGTAAATGTATTTTAGCATATTGCAAAAATATAATATCAGCATCTCGTGGATAAACAGTATCTGATGGGTTATTTATGTCTCCACTTGACAATTTAAGACTATAAATGTTAAAAGATGAATTGTATGGTTTGATTTTGTTAAAAACATTCAGTCTATCATATAATAGAAAATTTTTCGATATGTTACGTATTTTAGTTTTTACATAAGAATTTGTTTCACCTTTTCTTAACACACCACTGATGCAATGTAAATAGGATAAAAACAAGAATTTTGATGTTCTTTCAAAAGCATTTGGATAAAATCCACTAACACGTTTATCAAAAATACTCAAATACGATTTATTCTCATTATTATAAACTTCTAATTTTTTAAGGGTTTCATTTATTGCATATAATGTAGTTTCATCATAGTTATTCATATTATTTTCAAATAAATAGTTACCACCATCAATTTTTAAAAATTTATAATGATTGTTTACATCAAATCCATAAAAATTGTATCTTTGTAAAGGTTTACCATTCACATCATATGGATTAACTAATTCAATTACAAATGCACTTGGGTCAATATCATCTTCAATAATTTCAATATGAGATATTAACATATTACATTTACCATAAATGTCTTCTGTTTGAATTTTAATACTATAACTTGATGAGTTTTTAGATTCATTACATAATCCAATAAATGGCATTTGCACAGATTGAAGTGATTGTCCACGTCCCAAAGTTAAATGCTCTTGACCATTATGCACATATAATCTTTTTGGCATTAATGATGTTATAACTAAACCATTATTACGATAATCATTTTTATCAACAAATGCTTTTTCAAATGCATTTTTTAATCCCTTAACAATATCATCATTAAATTTAGAATCATAATAACCACATTGAGTCATGACATCTTTAAAGAAAGAACCTATAGTACCATTTTGTCTTAAAGCGTTATTATAAGAATTAGAAATTGCTTCTAATTTTTCTTTCTCTAAAATTTCAACACCATTTTTAGATTTATTTACTTTCCATATGCTACTGAATAATGCATAATCATTTCCTTTAACAATTGATTCTTCATCTAATAAATCAACGTCACGTGTTTCACCACTAATTTCATATTTTTCACCATTTTTTGTTGAAAAAGCAAATTGTGTAAAAGATGATAAAGGAGCATCTAAATCTAATGTTATTGGATTACCATAATATGATGGTATAGTATTTTTACCATTTAACCCTAATATATTATCTTCAAGTGCAGTATGAGTTATTGCAAAATCATATATAGGTTTAAATTTAATTACATTTCTAGTACAAGATGATTTAACTTTTTTAATTCGCAATTCAATATTTTCTGTTAATTTAACATATTGTTTATTTTCACTTTCTAAATTTAAATCAATATAAGAACCAAAATACCATTCACCAGTTTTTCCTTGTGGTGCGTCAATTGGAGCAAGTGCGCCATCAATAACTCTTTCCATTAATTCACCATTATCTCTACAAATAGCAGAAGAATTAGTCGAAGTATATATGATTCCGCTTTTAGAAATTACATATTCATTATACTTGTCCATATCGTTTTCTGGTCGATATTCTTTATTATTAAAATAATAACAGAAATTTTTTGTGCTTAACGCCTCTCTAATCTCTTCATTCATACCATTAACAATATAAAATGGAATTAATATATTATCAGTATCATCAATATTAAGTGCTGTTGTTTTACCAATGTAAATTGGGCCAACATGAAAATTAGTTGATTGATTAAATGACGTTGTGACTTTAAAACGATAATCTTTATTTGTGTTATAATATGTTCTTGATATTAAACAAGTAATCATTTCAGTACCATCAGCAATTTCATTATTAATATTAGGTTGATAAACGTTTATTAAATTATCATAATAATCACTATTTTCATATGGATTTTCTACTTGTGATGGGGTTTCATAATATGGTGTGTAAATTGGGTCATATGCTCCAATACCAGCACGTTCAGCAAAAGCATTTTGCCACGCACCATGAGATTTTTTTTCAGTACCATCTATATTATAAAATGTTAATCCATCTTTTTTGGTTTGATGCCCTGTACGTATTGGTTCATAATGTCCATATTGAACACCTAAACTACCAATTCCTGGAAAACATCCTTGATTTGCCCAATCATCAACTAATTCAAATAATCCATTTTCGTTAATAGTACCATATTTAAGCAAATCCATATATACATAAGTTTCGCCAAGAACTGGACTTTTAAAGAAATATGTTTTAATGCTATTAAGGTCATATTCCCACCAATAATTTTCTTTACTATTCTCAACCTCAGACCATTCATTTTGAATAGTTGGTTCATATGAATTAACATATGGTAATATTTGTGGTGGATTGCAATTAGTATATTTTCTATCTGACATTGTGATATTTTCTTTTGCCACATTTCTAATATGCATAGCACCTTGATAATAATATTTATCACCATATCTTTGTAATTTTAAATCCCAACAGTCAAAAGTACCTTTATCCATCATTGAACGATGTGGGGCAATATCAATTTCTTTGCCAGTTGATGGGGATTTTGTATATTTAAAATATGTTTCATATGTTGTATCATTAATTTGAACCCACGTAATCATTTTATCAATAATATAGTCAGCGGCCTCTGTGTTAGTTTTGCCTTTTAATTCATCAGTGGTTGTATTAACAGTATCACCAGAATTTACTAAATCAACTCCGTGACATTTAGTTTCTCCTAAAGCAATATACCTTAATAAAATAATGTCCCAAAAACGTATTTCATAATTTCCATCACCACTATTTTTACGTATTTTCATAGTAATACGTTTTCCATTTTTATCAACAACAAATTCATTTTGTTCGTTTTTAGTCACCCAACGAGTTAAAGTGTAATATTTGTCATTAACAAGTGCAAAATGTTTTGAAGTTAAAAATATTCCATTTACAACATTATTAGGGTGTTGATTAACTATAGCTTTATTAGAACTAACCCAAGATTTTGCTTGTATTCCGCCACCGTTTAATGCACTATACTCACTTTTACCTTCTGGAAATGCATATTTCTTAACAATACTTGCAAGTAATACTGGTGCATTTGCCTCAATAGAATCATAGTCTTCGTTATATGTATCTTTAGTTGTTTTCGAAACAAAGTCATCAATTCTTTTGATTTTGAAAGCATAGAATGAACCATTTTTCACGTCATAATTAACACCATCAATATTTATTTTTTTGTCTTTTCTAGTATACGTTTTGTCTCTTGAAACCCAAAAACTTGTATAAAACTCACCATTTTCATCTTTATATTGTATTTCTGGTATTGAAGACATTGATTGTAATTCATTATTGTCTGGTTCGATTCCTTCCTTATATGTCATTACAATTTCGGTATTAGTAATATCACTGAAAATTACATTAGGGTCTTCTACAAATGTGCCTCCAGAAAATCCATACTTTTCAAGGTCTCCTTTCCCCAATTCTTTTCCATTTTCTTTCCACACAATAGTTGCTCTATATATCAATTTTTCGTATTCATTTAACGACCTAGCATACCATCTATTATTGAAATCATTAAATTCAAATGTATATGTTTTTTTATCAATCGTTTCTGTAGCACCATCTGTGACATTTAATAAAGATATATTTGTGAAAACTCTATTTATATCCCCATAATCTAAACTAAACTTAATTTGTAAAGCATATGGAATATCACCATCCTCAACTTCTTCTGGTTCTATAAAAATATTAAATTTATGCGTTTTAAATTCATAATATTCATATTCCCCTTCACGATTAGCTTTAGGTTTCTTATAAATCAATGATGGTAATTTAATTGTACCAATTTTACTTTCACGTTTTTTATAGAACATTGCACGTGTTTCCATATACTCTTTAGAATCTCTATAACTATAAAAAACATACCATTTATGACCATTGTCTAATGTGACTTCAAATGCCCTATATTCTGGTTTTGTTTTATATTTACTCTCATGTTGATATATATAACTACCAAAAACAATATCCTTTGTTGATACTTTGTTAAATCTTTCCCATCTTAAATGGTCAATATCAAAACCTAGAATAAACTCTTGATTTTCTGTAGTATCTGCATTTCCCTCCCAATGGTTGTGGTTTGTAAATATTGGAACACCATATTTATTCAAATATTCTTGTAAATCATTATTTTTAAAATAACGATAAGTTAAAGTATGGGCAGTATCATTTGCATATTTGTCAAAAGTTTTATTTTTTACAAAATAGTTAAATGACTCCTCATCTAAAGCAATATGCGTACCAACAACATAACCACTTAAAACTGGAACACTACCTTCTTTATAAAGTATATTTGCATTAGAATCTATTGCGTAAAATTCTGGATATGTAAATGCCCCATTACTATCTTTTTTCGCTCTAGATAATGTATATTTTTTTAATACTCTAGAATATACATTATTTTTTTGTTCATATTCCAATATCTCAACTTCATATCTATCATCACCTTTACAATCGCAACGTATTACTTCATAATCATTTTGACGTTGTAAATATATTTTTTCATTATTCCAAATGATATATTCACCAGTATTTGGAAGATTATAAGTTGCAACAAACGATTCTACGTTTATACGAGGCCCTATATCAAAACTTGAACTATATTCATCAGCAGATTCTACATGAGATTTAAAAACATAATTTTCATTATCATTATCATCTTTTACAATTTCATAAGATAAATCTCCAGTTAATTTACAATTTGCGCCAGTTATTGTTAATTTAGAACCTTGTGTTGGGAGAGTGAAACCTTGCCCACCATTAACTCCATTTTCTGTGTTATGTTCACTACCACACATAGAGTGAATATTATTCCCTCTTAAGTCCATTTCTACGCCATCCACATCAAGTGCAAATTTATACAATTTACTATTATTTCTGTAAAAACGTTTTCCATGGAAAGCAATTGGGTGGTCATCAGTATACCAATCTAAATGAGTAACTAATCTAAGACTACTATCATTTTTAAAATGCTCCATAGTAGGTTTAACTAATTTTTTGTAGCTAAATTTCGTACCATTTGTATTGATAAATTTAAAATCATAGATTTTATCATCTAAGAAATAATATTGAATCTGATATTGCAATTCATCTATTGTTTTACCACTAATTGCCACATTAGTTGCACCATATGTCGCATTTAAATCTCTACCATTTTTAAAGACACCAAAGTTAGTATTTATGACATATTTACCAGTCTTATATTCTGAATATTTAAAATATTTGTTAGAATCAGTTGTTCCACTCTCAACAATATACTCTGTTTCATCTTCAGCCACAACACTATATGCTAAATTATCTCCAATTATATTATATTCCTCATCATAAGGCATTGGGGATGCGTTATAATATGAAATTGAAATTCTACCATTTTTCCAAGTTGTGTCTCCATTTCCATAAATGTCATAATTACAATAAATTGGCGGCCATAATGTACATTGAAATGTTAAACGTTTATCAACAAACATAGACCTAAAATATGGATTGTCTCCATTATATACTGCAACTGGATAATCTTGGAATTCTTTTACTCCATATGTTGTAATTGTTGTTAATGAATTAGTTTTTTCTGGAGATGCTTCTACATACAAACTACTATCAAAAACAGCATTATTATTAACATTTAAGATACCACCGTTATTAGTAAATGCGGCAAAATAATTACCAAGATGTTTAGTTAATCTTCCATAAATTTTATCATTTGCACGCAATTTATAATAAGGGTCTGTATGATTCCACCATCTAACATTTTGGTAATGTTTACCAACAATATGTGGGTAAGCAATTGGTGCTTCTATTGTGGCATTATTCGCAACAATTACTTTAGTAACTTTCTCATTTTCTTCAGTAATTTCGCTATAATTTGGATATACACAACGAATTAAAATTGGTTCTTTACCACCTTTCGTTGTAATTGATAATTGTGGATTATTTTCTTCACCCATAATGTAACCAATATTACGCATAGTGGCAATTGTTTCTAATTGTTTCCTTATAATTTCAATTTTAGAATTTGGAGATATAATTGTTAAAACATTACCATCTTCTTGGGTAATTTGTTGTTCTTCCAAATCCATAAAATTTTCCCAATATTCTATATCAGAATATTTTGTGCCAACAAAATTATAAAGTTTTGGGTTTTCTAACTGTAACCATGCTCTTGGGAACGTATCACCAGAATAACGATTGGTGTGTTTAAAATGTTCATTTTGTATTAATTGCATAGGAACTCCATTCAAAAATGCTTGGAAATTTTCACCGTTTTCAATACTAAATGTATTAATACTCACATTATCATTCATCACACCATCACAAATTTGATTTGATGTTAATACGTAATCTCCTGGTTTCCAAATATTGAATACTAATGTATATATACCTTCACCTTGTGGTTCTAACTCAACAGTAGGTATATTACCGACACCATAACAAACGAAATTTGAGATGTCTTGTGTTTCATCATTTTCTGGTTCAACAATTAAATAAATTTCTGAACCATCGGTACATAAAACTTTACAAGTAACTTCTTTAGGTTCTTCATATGTTTTTGCTTCATATGTTTTACCCGATATAGTAACTTTTGGTAGTTCATTCTCTGTTATAATTTCTTGGAAATTTTCACGTTCATAACTAACATTACCATTTTGTGATAAAACTACTTTCCCTTCAATATCGTAATAAAATTTCAATCCATCTTTAAAATAAGGTGTCATAGATTTTATATACACTTCTTCACCATCAACAATGAATGATTTAATTTTCAATTCACCATAAAAATCCATATCACCACAAATATCACTAACTTGATTTACACCATGTTTGTATTTTGTACCCAAACTAATTGATTCAATATTAGGCGCTAAAACATTTTGTATCATATTAATTTTTTGTGTAACTTTTCTTCCTAAAGAATTGGTCACTTCCAAAAAATACACTCCATTTTCCAAATAAATTGGTAAATCTAATGAATTTTTAACTTCTTCGCCATTCTTCAAATATCGAAGAACGCCATCTCGTTTATAACCATTAGATGTTGAAATATATTCGCCATTTGGAGTAATATAATAACCAAAACGTAAATCAGGTCTTGTAATTTCAGTTTCTTCAATAAGAACTTCATTAAACTCATTAATAAGTTTATAACTGAATGTATCAGTCAAACCATTAAATTCAATGTCAATAGTACCAAAATCGCTTCCTCTATTTTCAATATTATAACACCATTTACCAGGTTTTGAAATATATTCTATTGTAAAATCAAATTTATTTCGTTTTGTACAAACAGCATTAAACATTGTATTAAATTTATCAATAGCTGTTTTACCTTCTTTTAAACCAAAATAGAAATAAAATGAATTATTATATAATGGAAACGCAAATTTATTTTCACTACCAATATAGAAATGTTTTTTATGTCTACCATATAATTTACTGTCTTTACCCTCACCTAAACGATACATTGAATAATTACTATCAGCAAAATCATTAAACACTTGTCTACCTTTATTAGACACATAAGTGTTCTTTAAATCATCTAAATGTCCGCTAAGATTTACTGGGTAAATATAATGGAATTTATATGTGTCATAATTGGTTGTCGCATTTTTTGTCAAATTTGTCATACCATTATGATTTAATGATGCAAATTTAGCACGTGTTTCATGTTCAACTAACTCTTTTGAGGTAATTAAACCATCGTGTACAATACTTTTATCACTTTCATCATCAATTGTCATATCCATATCTAAAGTGACGTGAAGTTCACTTAAACGAGATAAGTTTACGCAACTCTTAAAACGTGTATAAACATCCCAACATGTTAAGTCCATTAACAACCCATTTTGATATTTAATTGGTTGTCTAGCACCATCATAACCCCAATCTAACCCAGTAACAACACCATCACCACTTTCATCACTTTCAAATGTAGCAATGAAAGGAAGATTTACAGTTGTACTTGGTAATGATTCAAATGTTTTAGGCAAATTATCTAAATCACAATTATTTAAACTACCTAATAAAATAATATCAGTTGCAAATAATTGTGTATAATTAGCAAACCCATTATTAGTTAAATAATTGGTGTCGAATGGTACGCCTGGAGCATAATAATAAACGTGTAAACCAGCATTATTTGTAAATTCTTTAATTACACCAAATGTTAAAGGTTGGTTTGCAAATCTTTTATGTCGTTTTGAATCTTCATTATCACCTTTTTTTCTAAATAGACTAGTAAACAATCCAGAATCTTGGAAAATATCTAATGGTTTAAAATTACTATCATATGTTGTGCTACAAGATTGTGATAAGAATAATCTACTATATGTTTTATCACAAGAACAAAATGTATTAATAGCTTTTCTAGTAAACAAACCAAAGAAATACTTCTTTTTTGCACGTTTTTTCCAAAACCACAAAGGCAAATATAAAGTTCCGTTAATCCAGTCATTAGAGAAGTCAAAATTAACTAAATCATATTCTAAAGCAAGTGTTTGTTGTACTACGTCTTTTAACACATCTTTATTTTTTTCTACTTTTAACCCATCTTCTTCTATAATACTACCACAGTCTTTATCACATTTTGGGAAATAATATGTGTCTGCACGTTCCTCAAAGAACCACTCTCCTCTTAGTCCAACACATTTTATCCATTTAGATAAGAATCCTAATGGTCTACCTAATCTTACCCTCCATCTAAATACTTTAAACGATAATTCCCAACATACGATTTCACTAATAGTTTTATTATAAAAACCAATAACATTAATGATAATCATCATTAATAAACATAAAATACGATACGTAAATTTTAATCTAAATCTAGCGCTATTATAAGGGAATACATTATTAGCATGAGGTGCGTTAACAGTACGTACACTCATATAGCTTCGTTCTACACGACCAATAAACGCTTCCCATCCACTTCTATGTTCAAAACGAGGAACATAGTTTTTTACGCTATATACTTTATTCCATAATAAATCTCTAAAATATTCTTTAGGAGTTGCACTACCAAATTCATAACAAGCATTATAATCTTTACCACTTAAAATTTGAGGGAAGTTAGATTGTGGATTTAATTCATGAACATTAGGAACTAAATATTTTGCAACGTGTTCTGTACTTGTTTGTGTTTTAGTTTCTTGCATTGATATTCTAAAACGCACTGATGTACGTGTTGGAATACCTTTTGTACTATCTTGCACTGGAATAATATTACCAAATTCATCAGTACCAATATAATCAAGATTCATTGGGATTTGATAACACCAAACACCATCACCATCAATCAAACGATTACCTTTTATTGGAAATTCTTCAACCAAACCATCGGGAGTTTTGCGAATCATTTCAATAGTACCTTCACCAGTAACCATATTACCATTATAACCTACCCAACGGCTAGGTCCGCAAGCATGACCGATGTGGTGTCCTTGTCTATCTGAAACAATTGACCCAAAAAATACACAAGTTGGTTCAAATTTATAAGGAATTTGAATATCACAACGAGTTATAGCAATATCATTACTAGAACTATCACCAAAAAAAGGAAATACGTGAACAGATGTGTTTTGACTTAATAATTGTGTTAAATTATCCAAATTAGTACTTTCTTGGAATTGTTCAGCACTATCAAATTGTTCTTTATTATAACCTTTATAGAAAAAATCACGTGGTTTTTGTGACAAAATACCTATATCAGATAAATCCACATCAACATGGATTGTTTGACTACCTGTTGGTACGCCAAAAATCATATAGTCACCAGATTGATTAGTTGTTGTTGTATACTTCCAATATTTTTCATATATTTCAATTTCAGTTTCATTGTCTAAAACCAATCTTTTATTTGGAAAAGTACCAACAATACGATAACAGTCATCATTTGATGAATCTGACAACAAATTATAACGTCTATTTTCCCTATCTTTTGTTGTTAATGATTTATAAGGGTAAAAATTAGTAATATCTGTACGGTCTAAATCTTCATCTTTCAATTTAATGAAAACAGAAATCTTAGCATTTGGAATACCAAACGCTTCATTTGCTAAAACTCTACCCACTATAATACCATAATTGGATACGTGCAATCTGTACGTATCCTCTTGGTTTATTTTTAAAGATAAAACTTCTAAAAATTCTATGTCTTGTGTTAAAGATGCTTTTACAACAGTATCTTGTCCCACATTCGTTCTTATACGATAACTTTTTTCAGCCATTTTTTATAAAGATTTTCTTTCTTATTCAATAATTTCAGCATTCTTTGCATGATAACGCATAGAACGTGCTTTTTTCTCAATAAAAGGCAATGAAATTAACATTTCTCCTCTTTTAAAATAACTAAACATTGCCATTAATGGAATTGCTGGTATTACAATTATTGTGAAAATAACTACAACGATATAACCAAGTAATTTCCACAATCCATCAGTTATTATATTGTAAAATTTTCTCCATCCTTTTTTCTCATATGTTGGCATTGTTAAAAAAGGCATATTTTTTTCAATTTTCTTTGCTTGTTTACAATTACATCCCATACTTTTCTTTTTTTTATCTTAATTTAACCCTTACTTGTATATCTTTTGAAGGGAATTTAATTTCATACATTGAGTCAATGTCGTTGTATAATACATGGTCAATTGCATCTAAATTAATTTCGAATGCATTACCACCTTCTATTTTAAATGATGATGTTACAGAATTATTATTACAAGAAGATGAGTTAATTGTATTATCTTTTTGTGGTAATGAAGACGGAGTTGTGCTATAATTTCCACTTGATAAACTATAAACTCTCAAATCAATCAAGCTAATAACACCATCCACCATATTGATTTCTTTTTCCAAATCACCAACAAAAATATCAGCACCCATATCATGTTTATTTATATCAAAATAATTTGTTACTGTATTAATTATAGTGTTAATAACATCAACTGTCGTATAGTTTTTATCAACAAAAACATCAATTTCAAAACCTAAATTAAAAATTTTGCCACTATGTAATTCAACGTAATCAGTTAAAGATTTAAAATGACTTAAATATTCAACAATATTGTCTGCCATTATTTTAGGTAAAATTGTTGTCAATTGTCCTTCATTATTAACGTTTAAAACAGATAAAATTATCTTATTATTATCTTCCATAGCGTTACAACGGAAAGGACAACCAAATTTAGGTGGTATTTGCATAACTTTTGCTTTATAATCTTTTAATGTCACGCATCTATTTTGATTATTTACACAATATTTTGTCATAAATTTAATTTCTTCTGTAGATGGGGCATCTTTACCACCAATTGAACTAGTATTATTAAAAACTTTTAAACTATTAATAATAGTACTTTTTTCATCTGGTCTTATATTTCTTCCATTATCTTGTGGGAAAATTACATTTGCATTAATTACTTTATTAATCGCACCTGGACCTAAATTAGTTTCTGCACCACCACCAACACGATAAAGTACATACATTACCCATCCTGCTTTTGGCATTAACCCTAACATATTATTATTAATCATTTTTGTGGCAACATATTCTCCATATGGACTACAATGTAAAACATCTTCATTAATATCAGTACCACAACCAAAAATAATTTTTAAATAATTGTTATCAGTATATTCGGTTATGAATTTTTGACTAATAGGTTTCCATTTCCCATTAAAATAACGCATTGTACGAGTATTTCCACTTTCACCCTCAGTATAATCTTCATATATTTGTGGAATTGAAATATCAACGACATAATCATCATTACCAACTCCCCTTTCCACAAAACTTGTTTGAGAAGCAAATCTATATTGGTCAGACAAAGAGTCAACTTCAAAATAACGATAAGTTGAAATGTCTTGGTCTAATATCTTATATTCTTCCTCTTCAATAAAGAACTCAAATGTTTGAGGGTTTGATTGTAACGATGCAGTTTCTTTAAAAATGATTGATTCTACTCCACAAATGTTTTGTTCAGGAAGAACAATTTCCATAAAAGGAACAACTTCACTTTCAGTCAAAACTTTTTTATATATTCTAGTAAAACCACCATAAACCATAACTGTTTTGGTCACTTTATAATACTGTATCGAACCATTAGCATTTGCCATAGGTGTAAATTTACGATTAGAAACACCATCAGAATTAAATTGAGAAGCAAAATCAACATCTTCTAACAATTCAAATTGACATTTGGAGTTACCAACAGTACTACCTCGTTTAATTAAAGGAGCATAAACCCAATTAGGAAGACTATTGTTACCAGTTCCAGTTAAAGGTAAATTAACAGACAATTCAACTTCACACATACTACATTTCGGTCCAGGAATTTTTACTCCATTCAAACGAGCCGCATTTAAAACAGAACTACGTAATTTTGCGCTGTCTAAATTTGTTTCTTGATACATTCTATCTGTGTGATAACTTAAATCATCACCAACAGCACTAAGTAAGTCAATAAACCAAGTACCAACACTAGCATCATTAAAATTATCAGATAATTCGGGATAATATTTTTTTGTGAAATTAATTAATTCACCTTTAATACTTTGAAAATCTCTTGCTAAGTAATTTATCTTCTTTTCCATTATATTTTTGTAATTAAACTATCAGTTTCTTTTTGAAAACCACGAGTAATTGTATAATCTAATCTAACATACACATCTCGTTTTTCTTCTTCAGCTGGTAAAACAGTAATGTCATCTATTGTAATACCTTGTATGTGTCTTTTAACAGTATCCTTAACCTCATTTTTTACACTTTCCCAAGTTTCTTTATCATTAGGGTCATATAAAAATTTAATTAAATTTGTACCAAACTCTGGGTCTCTTATTTTTTGACCTTTTGGAGTAAAAACAACATGAATTAATAAACTTTTTATCTTTGACTTTATATCTTTGTTTAAATCAACAAAATAATTTTCTTCATCTTTTGAAATAAACGGATATTTTATGCCATAAAATTGTTTTTTAGCCATAATCGAATATATGATTTTTTATTAACAATAAATATTATAAAATATATTTTTACCTTGTAAAATGTAAATAAAAAAAGGTGTGATAAACATCACACCTTTAATTTTTTTTTACTAAAAATCAACAAGTCTCATATATCTAAACACAAACGAACAAGTTGTAATTAAACCGTCATCATCAAAAGTAACATTATCAACATACATCGCAGTTAGAATTCTTTTTTCAACTAAAAAATCATAATCTTCGTTATCACTGTCATATATTTCAGTCAAAATATCATATCCAAATGCATTATTACCTTGCCCTACAAATTGTTGTTCATATATTTTACGTACAAAAACTTCATAATCACGAGGTTTAATATTATTTTTATCAAGTTGAACATTAAAACGTCCATCTAATAACCAAAATGTGTATTTATCACATGATATTGTTATTTTTTGTTTTTCTCCATTAACATTATCAAGAAAAATCATTTTTAATTTATGCATAACGTTCTTTTATTTTAATTATACGTTGATTTTTTGAACCTCTAAATGGTAAACTAACATCCCTTTGAGACTCATCATATTTACCATCAACAAGAACATCTATATAATCTAAAATTTCCTCTTTATTTAAATCCAATAAATCATCTATCATATAACCAGTATACAACCAAATATCCTTTAATTCACCAAAATGTTTCCTAAACTCTTTAACCAAGTTTAATACATCATCATAACTATCTAAAGGGTCTCCACCGCTTAACGTTAAACCTTTAATGTATGGTTTTGAAACAATTTCAAATAACCTATTTTTTACATCATCATTAAAATCTTTTCCAAAATCAAAATTCCATGTTTCAGGATTATGACAACCTTTACAACGGTGAGAGCACCCACTTACAAAAAGCGTAACTCTGCATCCCTCACCGTTATTTACGTCTGGATATGTTATTTCACTATATTTCATATTAAAAATTTTCTATATGCTTAACCCTATCTTCAACCTCATCTTGTTTTCCTTTATTAAATGCTGTTGTGTAATTTCCTGTTAAATAACCAGTAACTCTTCTTAACCTATCTATTTCTTCACATCCACACATAGGACAAACATCATTTAATTCATCAGTATAACCACAAGATTTACAAGTGTCTACTGGAATATTAATTGCAAAATAAGGAATGTCTTTCTCCATTGCATAATCTACAATAGTTTCCAACGCCTCTATATTATGTTTTGTTGTACTTGGTAACTCAACATATGTAATACATCCAGCGTTTGAAAAACTTGTTAATTGACTCTCAATATCAATCTTTTCAAATGGATTCATTTTCTTCCATACTGGAACATGCATTGAATTTGTAAAATACTCTCTATCAGAAACATTAGGTATAATACCATATTTACCTCTAAAGTTCTTCATTGCAGTAAAACACAAATTTTCTGCTGGGGTATAATAAACGCCAAAATTCAATTTGTATTTTTCCTTATATTGTTTACAGCGTTTACTAAACAAACCTTCAATTTCCTTTGCCATTGCCATACCTTCTTCAGTAGTATGGTCTTTTCCAATCAAAATTTGTAAAGTTTCAGCTAAACCTAATTGCCCAATTGCTAAAGTGCCATGCTTTAAAGCACTTCTTATACCTTCTGATGGTACATATCCAGCCATTGTATGATTTTCATACATAAAACTAGCTGCTTTTGGTGATTGTTGACAAATCCATTCAAAACGTTCTATCAACATATCTTTTGCCTCACCTATTTTCTTTTCTAATAACTTTTTGAAACAATTATAATGGATTGTCGCAAATTCCTCGCTTTTATCACTTTCTTCATACAATTTAAGAGCAGTTTCTTTACTTTCCATTGCTAAAGTTGGTAAAATAATTGTAACAGGACATATATTACCTCTACCATCCTTTAATTGTCCAAATCCATTAATATCCATCCCGTTAGCTGTTCTACACATTTATTCTTATGTCACCATAAGCACTGACTATATCTTCTACAAAAATTGTAGTCTTCCGCTTCGGATGTGCGCCTATCTCACACCCTACATCCTTACATTCATCAGGATTAGTCGATACACTTTATTTAAAATTAATTAAATATCTTTCATTTTCAAAAGCAACATTACCCCTAATTTTACTTCTATCAATATTAATATGTTTACACATATTTCTTATCGAAGAAAATATTGTTTTAGTATTTGTAATTTTATCTAAAACTTCTATTGAATATCTATTTTGTTTTAACTCACCATTTAATTGAAAATATTCATTTTCATAATAAGCGATATTCCATATACCTTTATATAAGGTTTTAGTTTTACCTAAAACTCTATTAGTAATAAATCTATGATGTTTTTCATTAAAAAATAATTTACACTCATTAACTGTATCAAAAATAAATTCTTCATTAGTAATATAATTCATTACTTTAATCTTTCTACGTTGAGGGTTTTTAATACCTATTTTACTTTTACTTATTTTTAATGAAATTTCTTTTAATTCTTCTGTTGTTTTTGATTTGTATGTATTCCCACCACATTTATATAAAGCATCTGTTTCATTATACCCATTTATCATGGAATCATATTCTTTAATATAAAATTGTTCTTTTTTATTTAATTCATCTTGTGTATTAGCAACATCAATTAATTCAATATAAAAAGAATCTTTCCCATATTTTCTAATAGCTCTTGCTAAATGTGTATCTAATACATTATTTAATGAATCAGTTAAATGCCTTTTAAAACGTTCTTCTATAGGTCTAATACTTTGTCCTATATAAACCTTCCCATTAATTTTATTAGTTATTTTATATACATACATATTTAATTTTTTTAAATCTTAGCACGGTCTCATCTCATTAATACAGCTATTTTAATAAGACCTAACCGTTAGCAATTAATATTTAATCACACCTGTTGGCACAGTTCAAAAGATTTTAGATGAGCTGCATTTACACTTACCCATCGTAGACATATAAGTTCTTGGGTCATTCTTATCATATCCTACATTACCACTCCAATCACAATTAACATAATTAGGATATAAACGTTGAGATGTGGACTGTAATGCCAATTGGAATAAATCATAATTAGGTTCACCTTTTTTACGATTTACACCTTTCATTAACTGAAATATTGTACAAGGGAAAATTGATGTTCTGTGAAATTTACCAACACCTTTAATGCCACCTTCCAATAACGCCCTAATAACCATTCTACCCTCAATACTTGTACAAGTACCAAAATTTATTGATGTAAAAGGTAATTGATTTCCAGAACGTGATTGAAGTGTATTTAAATTATGGAACATACCCTCCACAGCTTGATTTAATTCACGTTCAGTCTTTTTCATAGCGTAATTATAAACTTGTAAATTTTCTTTATACAAATCGTCATCTATACTTTTAAGACCTTCAACATCCCAATCTTGACACATTATAAACTCCATACCATCTTTATAATGTTTCAAGAAAGACTTTCTAACATACGGAACCATCGTCCAATCCAAATGTGATGCGGAAACACCACCAAATTGTTGCAAACTTTGCAATTGAAAAATAACAGCAACTAATTGAAATGCTGTATTAATACTATTTGCAGGTCTTACGTCAGTTTGACGTGTATTAAAACCTTTTTCAAGCAACTCATCAAATGGAATTGTTAAACAATTGCTCATTCCAACTGCATACGAATCTAAATCATGGATATAAATCTCATTATTTAAATGATTTTTTCTTGATTTACGAGACATACAGTAATTTAAAGCATAATCTTTAGTTACAATTCTACTTGCCTCACCCATTCGTCCACCAAAAGAATGCTCATCAACATTGGCGTTTTGGTTTTCAATATCTTGGGCCATTAATTTTTTTGTTAAACCTTTAATAAGTTTATCACGATTTTCCCTAATTACTTTATGATTATATCTATAAATGATATAACTTTTAGCAACTTCAGGATATTCGCATAAAAGAGTATTTTCGACCTCATCTTGAATCTCCTCAACAGATACCGTAATGTCTTCTGTGTCGTCATACAATGAAATTAACTGCTCTTTAAGTTCATCAGGAAACACTTCTTTACAAGAGTCAAATGCTCTTTCAACAGCATTAAAAATTTTTTCAATACGAAAAATTTCTACAGTTTTATCCCTTTTTATAACATTCATAAAAAACTTATTTTTTTTTTTAATCATTATTTTTAATTTACATTTAAATGTTTTAATAAATATTACATTTTTAAATTAAAAAATACATTTTTAGGTATAAAAAAATTGGCTAAACATTTAAATAAATGATAACCAATTTTTTACTGATTTATTTTTTTTGTTGTGCTAACTTAAAAATTTCCTTCGCCAATATAGTTTTTTCCTTTTGAGCATTTTTATTGTATTCAACCATACTTTCAAATTCATCAACATTATCAGTACTAATACGACAAGTTCCATTATTAAATTCAACATTATTGAAAACTTTACCACTCTTACCTGCTCTATTTTTTAATAGAGCGATAGTTGCTTTATTCTTCTCAATGTCTTCCATTGTTCTCGCAATAGACATTACAATATGTGCAATTTGTATCTTTTTAAACGAACCACCCGCTTTATCCATTGTTACAAGTTCAAGATTAACTGAATCCTTTGTACCTTGTGTTGGAATCCAAATCGCCATATCAAAAAAACTTGCCATTGATTCAAATTTACGCATACTTTTGCCTTCTTTCTCCCATTCACTTGAAGAACTATCTCCAATATGATTAAGACACTCAAAATAGTCAATAATTAATAAATCTGGTTTAAAACCATTATTAATCATTTTTTTCAAAAGTCTTTCAATTTTTTGTGGAGTTATTTCACCAGAAGGTAAACGTAAAATCTTCAAATTACTCATCATTAACTCCCTATCGTCATATTTTGATAGTTGTTCCATAACGCTATCAATACATTCCTTTTTAGAAAGGTCTTTTGCTTCAATGCCCGTAATTCGTCCAATATGTTTTCTTTGAATTTGTTTAATTCTATCCTCAAAAACAATCTGCAATACCTTAAAACCACGATTATTATTAGCATCGCATTTATAAGTTGCCGCATGAGAAGCCATAGCAGTTGTTAAAGACGTTTTACCAAATGAACTTGAACCGATAATAACTCCTAATTCACCTTTTCCAAGTCCACCCTCTAATGCTTCATCTAACTTGCCAATTCCAGTTGGTATTGGAGTTCGATAATCATCAGATAACGTTTCGCCAATATCATCAAATACAGAAGAACCAAATTCTTCTCTTGTACCTTGGTTTAATGCTTCATTTAATAATTCCAAACATTTCTCATACTTAGATGTATCACCATCTCCAGCTATCTTTAAAATCTCGTTAGCGGTTTTTATGATGTTTTGTTGCTTAAAAAATTTCTCTGCTAAACTTCTAATATAATCAACACCATCTGAAGGAGTATCTGCAATTTTCTTTAAAACGGCTTGGAACGTTTCTCTTTCAATTTCATTATGTGCTTTCTGATTCAAAGCAATTCCCATCATAGAATAAGATGGGACTGCTTCTTCTCGTTCATAATATTCTTTCATCACACCCACAAAAGTTTTAAGCATAGGGTCTGTGAACATATTTTGGTCAACTATATTATTTAAGTCTTTGAAAAATTCTTTTTCTTCCATGAAAGTGTGGATGAGTTTGTATTGAAAATCTTCTCCAAGATAACCCAAGTCTTTTTTATCTACCACTCTCATTTTTTATTTACTTATAAAGATTATCAAAATACTTCTTTGTTTTTTCACTTACAGCGTTTCCCCAATCATGCATAAACTTCTTATATGCATTTGCGCCAAATAAATATTTCTTACTCTTCTTTGGACGCTTAGTTGTTATCTCACCATCAGCATCTTTAACGTATTCGTAATTACGATAAGTGTCTGACATTGTAAAATCCTTCAAAGATTGTTGCATACCTTCCTTTGGAGAACATACTTCACAGATTTTACGTGTAATGTTAAGAAGCACATCACTCTTATCCATAATTTGACACTTCAAAACATACAAATCGTGAGAGAGTTTATCTTGATTCTGTTCAAAGTACTTATCCTTCTCATAAGTTGTAATCTTTCCATCTCTTCCAACAATCTTAACAAATTTGTTTGCTAAATCAACCTTTTCTCTAACTGATTTAGGATAACCACGTCCATCCCAAATTTTAGAAATGATTTCACGCTTATTGTCAAGAACTACAAACTTAAATGTACATTCCCAAGGTTCAATCAAAGGACTTGTAAATTCTTCATCGGGATTCTTTTCATCAAAAAAATACCATGTGTAAACACGACTCTTAGATTTCAAATCATCATCAATCATATTGATGATTTCATCTACTGTGTGTTTGAATTCTAAAGAATTCATACTGTCCTCAATAAAATTATTGATTCTAAAATTACGCTTACAAATAATATTCTCATTAACATACAACGCAAATTCAAATCTTTCTTCACGGTATTCTTTTTGTTCTTTTACTTCCATTTTTTTTTATTTTTTTTAAATTAAACAATATTTTTTTTTTTAATTTTTTTTAACAATGCAAAGATACTGGTATTTTTCTAAAAAAACAAATTTATGTTATTTTTTTTTCAAAATATTTTTTTTCAAAATTAATTAATTTATGAAATGCGGAAAATAAATTACCAAATTTTTCTTCACTTAACATATCAATCATTTCATTTTCTTGTATAATACTATATAAATTTTTATAATCCCTACCGTTTGGGTCTAAAGGAGAATACATAATACTATCCATTTCTTTTTTTGCTTCTTCCGTTAATAACGGATTAGATAAATTGATAATTTTATCATTAATTTCATAAATGTCTTTTCCTTGACACCCATTTGTTACTCTATTAACAATATTTTCAGTTACTGCTAAAGGTTTTTTCTTTGATTTCTTCCTTTCATCAATCATTGATTGAGATTCCGCTATAATCCTCTCTAAAGTATACCCTTCAACTTTTGCTTGTGGAAATAAATCAAAAAATGTTTTTTCACCCAACCCCTTTATACCTTTTATATTGTCTGAAGAGTCACCACATAAAATTTTTTTTATTAAAACATTCTCATGAGTATAACCTATTTCTTTTAAATGGTTTTGAGGAGATATATATTTCTTTAAAGATGGTATATAAACACACACATCATCACTAATTAATTGCGTTAAATCTCTATCACCGCTAGCAATAACAATTTTTTCATTAGGTTTTTTATGTTGAACGTAATAAGCAATTAAATCATCACCTTCAACTTCATCACATTCCACTTGACGTACAAATAATTCTTCTAAACACTGTTGTAATATCATTTTTTGGCGTTCAAATGATTCTTCCTCAGTCTCTCCTCGTTTGACTTCCTTCTTTTTACTCTTACTATAAGCAATTACACGTCTGCAATAGTCTTCCATTGCCTTGTCATAAGCAGTTTTTTCACCATTGTCATAATTCTTGTCACGATTTGCTTTATAATCCTTATAATAATTGTACCTTAACTGACCAGACTTATCACCATCAAACATTACATACACAAAATTATAATCACTTCGTGTTAATAACTTATTTAATTGCCAAAAAAATTGAAAAACCATACCATATTCTTCATTTTTACTATTAGCACGTTTATCAACCAATGAAATTTTCATTAAATTATTACCGTCTACCAATAAAGTACGAATAATTGGTTCATCATTTATATCATGTGTCTCTTTTATTTTCTTTTTAACAACTTGCTTCATAAATTTAACTATTTTTTTAAGAAAAATCAGTTACAGAAGAAAATCTTAACCCATCTGAATAAAATTCATAAAATTTAGGGTTATATTTTTTGATTTTATCATCAAAATACATTTCACCACATAAAATTATGTCTCGTTTTCCTTTTTCATATTCCTCATAATATTTCTCATTATCCATCCCGTCTTGTTTCATTTCTACCATATCCCAAAACGCTTCTAAAGTAATTTCTTGCCCATACTCGTCTACTATCCTATGCCGCATAAGAAAATCGTTTATAGAGGATTTTATTGGTTCGTAAAATTTACCCTTATTCCAATTAAATAAGAATTTCCATCCATAAGATGATTTTCCAATATGAACCTTTTTATATTTAGTTTCAATTAAATCTTTTAAGTCTTCATATTCATCATTATCAATCATTTTTTTTGCTGTTTCTTTATCGTTTTCATCCATTATTCTAACAGCATAATAGTTTGTACCCATTTGTTATTATCTATATTATTTTAATCTATAACAATTCTCTCATTATAGACACTTATTTTCTTTAATGTATCTCTATTTAACAATACATTAACTGGTTTCTCATATAAAAATCTTGAGCAAACAAATTTGCACCCATCTTCATATAAATTACCGCAATATTCATGTTCATTCTCTCTAATTAATTCTGATTTTCTAATTAGTTGAGAAATTCCCCACCCAATACTATCTAAATGTTCAATAATTGATTTTTTATTAACTAAAGCAATTTCCAATTCTTGAATGTCATCTTTTGATGTTAAAATATCGTGTTTTGACTTATCAATCCATATAAAAAGAAATGAATCATTGATTTTAGTATCATCAATTAACCATCCACTATGTAAATTGCCACCTCTATCTTTAAATGATAACTCTAACGAAAAAGTTTTTAAATTTTTATTAACATAACGAATGGCAGCCTTTTCATCGCAAATGTATTTCACACCATTTAATGAAAAAATCACATCAATGCCTTGAATTTGCCTTTGTTTATCATTAATGCGTTCAAAAAAACCGCATTTTTTCAAATAAAAATGCTCATCTAAAAAATCTGATACTATATTTGAGCATTTTTCATCTTCTTTTCGTATTAAACTTCCCATTTTTATGTGTATTTTAAGCAAATATATAAATAAAATAATAAAAAAACAAAAAACATACAAAAATATTTGGTTAATTAATTTTTTTTTATTATTTTTGCAAAAATACTAAAATGAAACAACATGAAAATAACAAAAGAATTAATTAAAAATAAATTTATTGAGTATAATGCACTATATTTTAACAATGAATTACCTGTATGTAAATTCTCAGCATACGATACTATTGATGAATTAGGTCTTTATACCCATAATAAAATATGGATTGCAAAAAAACCAAAAAACATATCATCAACTGCAAAATGGACTGAAGAACTGTTCAAAAATACTTTAATTCATGAAATGATACATCATTATGTATCTACAATTGGTAATAAAAAAACATTTTTGTCACCACACGGGTTAAAATTTAGATTAAAATGTTGGGAATTAAAGAGAAAATATGGTATTAACATTGAAATTGGTATTGCTATTAAACGATATGGCGAACTAAAAAGAAAAACATCCCCATCTTTTTTAAATAAGATAGAGATGCTTTATTTGTCATTTTTTAATTATTTGTTAATGTGGATTTTTTAATTACTTCTTTGGTAATTGATAACCACGACTCTTCATTTGAGAAGCTTGATTAATCGCCATACCACGTAATTTACCACCAACGCCTTTATTACCAATCAACTGACCTACAGTAACATTTGCGTCAATTTTATTTGCGTCAACTAATGCCTTTAATTGTGCCATAATTCCTCTTAATTCATCATATTTAGCTCTTGAATTAAAGTTTGCTTTACCTGCACCCATTCTTTTGCCTAAATTTAATCCACCAGCAGCTTGTGGAGATTTAAAGAATGCGTTAGCACCAGCCTTCATGTTGTCTAACCATCCTTCTTGCTCCATATTTTCCTTAATAATAGCCTTTACGCTTTCTTCAATAATTTGATGTAATTCAGATTCAGTTAATCTAATCATTTGTTTTTTCATAATATACGTATATTTTTTATTTTATATTTATTTAATAATAAATATTTTGATAACAAAAAAAGTGGGCATTTAACGCCCACTTTTTTATTTTTTTTATACCATCATATCATTAACTTCTTCCTCAACAAATGAAATATCGTTTTCGTTAATTTCTACACGTTGTTCACCAACAGTAGCAACCATTTCCATTAAACGCTTCATGTGAGTTTTCTTGTATTCTTCAATATCATTTACTGAACATAAACCATTATGAACGCAAGCAAAATCACCTTCATATGAAATATTATAAGGTGTAGGTAATTGATTCTTTGTTACACGCATCTTACTAACATTACCATAATTATATGTTTGTCCTTTAGCAACTGCATTCAATTTCTTTGTAGCAGGTTTAGAAACGCCACCTAAATGAAGAATCAAACGTGCTGAATAATAAAATGATTTACCACCTTTTAATTCAATACTTGCAGCCCCACCCATAGCATTCATAGAATCGTTCCAAATCTTATTAACACAAACAAATGTGTTAGTGTATGGTTCGCTAATTCTTCTTGAAGAAGGAATTCTACTATTTAAAATATTAGTAAATGCTGTTGACAATGAATTAGCATCAAACATATTGTTACCAACTTTAGAAGAATAACTCTTAAATGATTGAATAGAACCTACAGAGTCCCAAATGAAACATAAAGGTTGTTGAATTTGTCCCTTTTCTTGCAAATCAAGCAATTCATTAATTGAGTATGCAATATCTTCAATTACAGCTTGCTTACGGAATGTTTTTGTTTGTTTACCAGTAGAGTAATCGTTATTTCCATAATATTGAGCAAGTAATGTTGTATCAAGATAAATAAAATCACCTTTGTAGTTTACAATTCGCTTTTCAGTCTTAACTTCAACTTCACCAGTTTCTTCATCAACGTACTCAACTTCTACATCTCCATAAACAGGTGATGCTTTTACACCACAATCAAGTGCATATGTCCAATCGAAGTTATTTTCTGTCTCATAAATTACTGGAAGAATACCATTATTGATACATGATGCTATCAAGCAATTCTTTAATGTTGATTTACCAGTATTACTCCATCCTGTAATAATTGACATATATCCCATAGGGAAACCAGGTAATTTCAAACATTCCATAAACGCTTTAGGCATAGGAATAAATTCCATTGGTTTATCTGCACAAGATACTGAATAGTCAGTGTCAGTCTTAGCAGTCATACCAGCAGCTGCCATAATATCATCAATTGTTGGTTTTTTAAAATCCTTCTTTTTAACAATTTGTTTCATATATTTTTTTATTTTTGACTTATGTTATTTTTCATTTTATTTTTTTTCAATCTCATCCAACACTTTCTGCATAATGGTTTATATCTTTCGTTTCCACCAATTACAATTTGTTCACCTTGAAACACAATATTACCATTTTCATCAAATCTTGCATTAATTGAAGTCTTTCTACCACAAGAACAACGAGACTTTATTTCTTCTATTTCATCTGCTAATTCCATTAATCGTTTAGAACCTTGAAAAAAATGTGATTGAAAATCAGTTCGTAATCCAAAACACATTACTTCTATTCCCATTTCATCAACAATTTCAGATAATTGCTCTACTTGTTCTTCTGTTAAAAATTGAGCCTCATCAACAAGTATCCATTCTAATTTATCTAAATTCGCTTTCAAAATATTATTATATTCTTCTACCGCTTTATATAAATTAACATCTTGTTGTATAAGAATACATTCTCGCTTTAACCCAACTCTTGAAGAGATTACATCTTCACCATCCCTTGTATCACAAGCTGGTTTTAAAACCATAAAACTTAACCCTTTTTCTTCAAAATTATAAGCTGTTGTCAATAATCTCAAAGATTTAGCGCTTGCCATCGTACCATGATAAAATCTTAATTTTGCCATTAACTATTATTATTTTTTATATATTATTTAGAATGGCATATCGTCATCATCATCTAAGTCAAAATCATTTACAAGTACTTGTTGTTTAAATTCTTGAACAATTTCTGTTTTCACTTCTTGTACTTGCTCCGCTTTAACTTCTTCTTCTGGTTGTGATAAATCCTTAACTATTGGAGTTAAATTTTCTTCAATTTCCTTTTTTGCTTCATTGATTGACTCTTCCTTATCAACATAAGCGTTCTTCTCTTTGGAGAATACAGGAACGCCACCTTGGACAATCACTGACATATAATCATAAGGTTTAATTGTATAAACATCAGTCCACTTTTTAGGGTCTTTAATCCAAGACAAACCTAACTCATAATTTGTTGTTAATGGAGTATAATCTTCATCATCAGTAACTGTAATAACAGTACTTCCCTTTGAATCCTTAGAAAGATTTAAACATAAGTCTTTTCCAGCATTTAAATCAAAAATGTTACGTCCTTTTTCGGCACGTTTCTTAAAAATTGCAAAAATTTTGTCGTAAACACCATCTTTCTTCTTAGAATCTGAAAATAACCAAAACTTCACACCATCTTCTTCATGTCCACGTTCAATACATCTAACAATCCACATACTCTTAGCATAATTTGCCTTTTCAACTTCTTCAAACTTCTTACGTTCAACATCTAAAGTTGTTGACTTCTTTAAACTACGTGCTTGTTGTGCTGTTTCACAAAAAGGACAAGAACCACCTATCTTATTTTCAATTGGACAAGGAAAACGTTTCCATCCACTCGCAGATACACCCTTATTAACTCTTACTTGGTGCATATGAATCTTATGGAAAGGAGTTCCACCATCCTCTGTAAAAGGTAAAAGACGAATTGTGATTTCCTTACTATCTTCATTCGCCCCTAATCTTGCTTGAAGATAATTCTTTTCATTGAAAGTGTTCTTTCTTACATTTACACTTTGTTCTTCACGTTGTGCCATAATAGCATCAGCGGAAATGTTTACATTAAAATTACTCATAAAATTAAAATTAAATTAAAAAATTATTATTAAAAAATATCAATTAAATTTCTGGTGCAAATATACACCTAAAATGTTAAAATTCCAAAAAAAATATGGATAAAATTTTAAAATTCTACCCATATTATAAATAGTAAAAAAATTATTTTTTATTTGTTTTTGGCATAATATATTGAATCCAATTAAAAGGTATTCTTTCCTTCTTGTATTCTAAATTATCATCATTAACATACGCCTCTTCTTCAAAAGACACATCATGGTACGCATCATTTTGTTTTTTATGAAACAAACGTATTATTACGTACTCTAACCCATAAAAAATATAAAAACTCGCTAAAGATAATAATATCCACCAAGAAGATAAATTAAAAATTAAAACAATAGAACTAAACAAATAAAAACCTAATATTGCGCTTTCAACAATTTGTAAACTATGTATTCTTTCGTGATTTTTTTCCTTATCAGTTAAATCTTCACGAGTGAAAACAATACCAAATAAATTAATCGCTTTATAACCCTTAAATGGGATTAAATTATTCTTTATACAAATCATATTCCAAATATTTTATTGATGTCTTGTCTTAAATCATCAGCAATGTCAAAACTTTTTTCCATTTCTCTTTCACTGAAATCATCAACATCATTATTTGTTATAACATATTCTTGAGTTGTTGGCTCTCCATTGTTTGAGAAACCACTATAATTACTATTTGGGTCTGCACCTTTTTGCGCCCAGTAATCTTTAGGATTAACATTAAATGGATAAGAATCTAAAGAACGTAAATTTAACTTTTCTGTTTGAGTTGGGTTACGCTTTTCAAATTCTGCTTTAAAATTAGCAATTTCTTGATTATTGTTATTAATCATAGTTTCCATTTTGCTCAATGTCTGTAATAATGCTTCAATCTTACTATCAACTTTACCCAAATCTTGACCAACGACATTTACTTTGTCATTCATCTTTTCTTGTGCATTAGTAATGTCTTCAACATCAATCACAGTTTCATCTTCACCACCCATAGAATCACCGCCCATAGGGTCATCCATTGGAGGCATTTGAGAGTCACCCATAGTGTCATCGCCCATAGGAGCACCACCCATAGGGTCATCTTGTGGCATTTCACTTCCAGCATTCATATCATCACCCATAGGAGCACCACTTTCAGCATCCATACCACCATCTTGTGGCATTTCACCCTCTGGAGCGCCACCCATAGTGTCATCGCCCATAGGAGCACCGCCCATAGGGTCGTCTTGTGGCATTTCATCGTCATCTTCTTCAACCATTTGACCAAATGTTGTCCATTCACATAAGCGCATAAATTGTTTATGCGCTTCATATAAGTTCTTTTCTTTCAAAAATTTCTTATCCATATTAATCGTTTAATAATTCTCTATTATCTTCAGTTAAAATAATTTTAGAACTTTCAGTCTTTTCAATCAATCCCTTATCTTTACGAACTTTTTTCACTTTAGTAAGCATATCTGTTTGATTCAAAACTGCATTAGCCATCATAATCTTTTCTTGAGTATCCATGTCTTCTATATTTTTTTCGACTTTAGTTTCAGTAACTTCTCTTTTTTCATTAACCATTAATAACGGTTTTGAAGAAAGATTTTTCTTTATAATAAAACGTCTCATAATCTTCTCATTATTTAATAATAAATAGTTAAAACCTTAAAAAAAAACATCTTAATCTATCTCTAATGAAAGAAAATATGGTGTAATATACTTTTTAGACTCAATTAATTTCTTAATTTTATAGTTAAATTTAAAATCATTGAAAAAAACCTTATTTTTTTCATTTTTTTGGATAATATTAAGTATTTTCTTTTTTTTCACACCCAAATACTCTAAAATATCAACAGACATACCTAAAACATAGTTGTTATAATACATATAAAACATTTTTTTATCAACATAAAATATTTTTTCATCAGCATTATTAACAATTTCAATTAATTTCTTAATTTTATGATATTTAACTGTCAAAATATTCAAATAATAGTATTTTATTTCATTTAAAGCGCATTTTAACACGTATTCTTGAAACTTTTCAATGTCTTTTTCATAATCAGTACGTTTTTCACGTTTGCCAAATGTCCAAAACATCTTTTCACCAATTTTCTTTTCTAAAATAGAAAAAGAAGAGGCGTGTTTTTTAGCCTCTTCCAATCCTATTATCAAAATTGGTTTATTCTTATCTTCAATAGAACGGTAACTTGGCACTACCTTAATACATGATAATATATTTTCTATTTTATTTTTTGTTACAATATAACCAATTACTCCCATAACATATATTTTTTACTATTTTTTGCAAAAATACACTTTTTTTACGGAAAAAACAACTTTATAAGAATGTTTTTTTACGGATATGGTGGATAATTGTGCTCTTTAAACACTTGTTGCTCCCATTTTCTACGGTTAGCATGACTTGCACCGCCATGGTCCATTTCCTTAACAATATTATCAATATTTTGTTCTCTTAATGCTTGCATTAATTTAGGACTTTTATCTTTTAAACCACTAGGCCCAATATTATACATTAAACAGAATAATGCATCTAATTGATGTTGGTTATATGAAGGCAAATCTTTCATAATTTGTCTAAACTCATTTTCAAATGTTGGTAAAGTAGTTTTTCTCATATAATCATTGGCTTCTTGCCGTGTCATACAACCTGGAGTGTTTGGTTTTTCTTTTCCAATCAAACCACACCTATCTGCCGCCATACATGTATTCGAAGATGTTCTTGGGTATTTAGAACTTAAATCTGGTGTCATTTTAAAACCATATCCAATAGAATATGAATCTGAATCTGGATACCAAACTGGCATAAACCCTTCAAAATGTTGTATTGCATTAATTATACTTTCACTTGCTTTATAATTTGCATTAGAAGTTGATGTAGAAGAAACCTTTGGGGACACATCTGCTATATAGTTAATTATACCATAAACATGAGTGTCAACGATAGCATTTTTACCTTTTTCTGATAACAAATATTCAACATCTTCCTTATTGTCCATAAAGAAGTTTTCAGTCAAAACAGATGGACATTTTGTTAAATAAACCATATCCCAATTTTTATCTTCCCAGTCTTTATCACCATCTGTTAATTGTTTTCTAATAGTATGTCCAACGAATTGTTTTTCTGCTTCATTATAAATAAATTCAGCAAATTTATCTGATTTTGTTTGCCCTCTAGAAGTAAAGGCACTCCAACCTCTCGCATCTAACCATTGACCATTACCAGCTGCATTACAGTGTATTGAAACACTTACAACATTGTTTGAACCTAAACTTTCACAATACCTATTGACTCTTTTTGCACGTTCACCTGTGCCAATATCGTTAGTTTCTGTCACAATACGTTCCGCATCGTATCCTAATCCTTTTAATTTATTAACAACACGTTCAGCAATTTCACGTGTGTAAGCATACTCACGAAGTCTACCGTCTGGAGAACGTTTTCCTGGAGTATCTTCACCATGACCGTTATCAATAAGTATTTTCATTGACATAGTAGATGCTTGTATTCTATTTGCAATACGGAAAATAAAACATGACCTATCAGTTGAATATACATTAGCGCTAGAATACATTTTATCGCAATACCATTTACCATTATAATAAATTTGGATATGTCCATGTTTATCATCTCTACCTCTAGACCCATTTATTAATCCAGCACTTACTATAATGTCACCATTTTGATAAGAATTAGTATATTGACTACACATACCATGGTAAATACAAGTAAAACCCCAATAATTTAAAAATTGCCAATATCTACAAGCCGAATTTGGATGACCTTCAACTGAAAATTTATAACTATTGGTTTGTAATGCGCCACTTAATGCTTCTTTAACATATGTAGCACATAATCCTCCTGAACCAGTCGCATGGTCACAAGCATAACGTGCCAAAGTTTCTCCCCAATCAACAGACCTACTATCCATTGCAGTATATCCATATCTTAAAAATAAATTCTCTATTTCATCTTCTTCACTAATAGATGCAACTGCTGTTGAATTTGTTATTTTTTCTAATTGATTTTTATTCAATAAAGTTCCCTTATTTCCAATACCTTCAAAAGATTGTGTTGACGGAACATCTGGTGTAAAATTATCATCAATTGGAACATATGTTGAAATATTTGACGTTCTACTTGTTGATACTACAACCAATTTATTCAATTCTTCATCTATCAAATCGTCACAATTTTTTATTTGAATATTTTTCGTATTGTCATTAGTAGAGAAAAAATTAAGCACTTCATCTTTCCATTCTTCTTTACTATTTAAATCATTAAAATTCACACATTCAATTTTAAATGAATCAAATAAACTACTATATTTACTACCGCTTTTAATAATGCCATATTTTTTTATTATTGACATATAAAATTGAACGTTCAAAGAATCATATGAATTAACAGCTGAAGTTTCAATAGTATTAATATTACTAATATAACCAATATCAACTTTAAATTGATTATTAGTTTTCATTTCAATCATAATATTATCCCATATCATATGACTAGAACTTGCATCTTTCACAACCCAACATATATGATTTAGATATTGCGAATATGTTTGAAGAATCATGTCAAATATTTGCCCTTTAATCTCATCACTTACACTACCATCTACTGTCAATAAAGCTCTAACAGTTTTATCAGAAACATATTTTTGTTCTTTTTCATCATTTTTAGATATATTTAAGACAATATCTTTTAATGTTTTTGATTCGTCCATTGATTTATTAAATGATGCTATTAAATTTTCAATTTTAAGTTCTTCATTTGTTGCATTATACATTGCACCCCAATATGAATGTTGTTGTCCATCTCTTTGGCATTTTAAAAATACAACATCGCCAATATTACCATCACCTACACGATATACAATATTTTCTTGCCTTAAATCAGAAGTTAATATTGCACATCCATCTATTTGCTCAAAACCAATATTATGATTATTTGCTGTCATATTAACAAAGCCTTGTATATCTGAAAAACATTTAATCAAACCACTTTCACTTGATAAAATTGCATTAATATTATCTTTATGGGTTTCATAATATGAAACGAATTCTTCTTCTTTGCCCTCATATTCTTTAGGATTAACAAAAATTTCAGAGTTTGCAATAAACAAATTATTAAAGAATTCAAATAATGTTTCAGATGTTAAACTTGCTTTATTAGCCACCCACATATTATATAGGAAAACATCTAATCCAAAAATAAGATTATTTTTTTCTATAGCGTCTTTAGTTTTACGTAATATAATAGCATAATATGTACCATATGTTAAATTACTATACCATTTATTATCAAAATGTCCTAATAATATTGCTAAATCTTTTGAATCTGTACTATCTTCAGAATATGGTGGGAAATGAGCATAATTACAATTATTTGTTACATTTGCCAATACTTTTGGAAAAATATTATTTTCTCTTTGCGCAATTTCTCTTTGAATATAATAATAAGAATTTTCCAATCTACGCATACTAATTTTAGAAACTTTAGTACCTACAAATTTAGTTACCATATTATTTGGCGTAATATTATGCGTTACTTTATGGATGATATATGCGCCACAAAAAATAGGAACATTTGTTAATTGGAAATACATCAAAGGTTGAATCCAAGCACAACCCATCATTGTAACAGTGCATTGATATGCATGGTTTGAATATACTCTATACATATCTTGCCCAATACTTCTAATTTGTGAATTATTTTCAGTAGCCGCATTACCACTATTTTCGTCAGCAATTTGGAATGTTGCTAGTAATGATTGGTCAGTAATATTAGGAGTGTTCATTGAAACATCAACATCTGTAAAATAATTTTGATTTTGCATACCATATACAACACCAAATGATGGAATTATATACCCACCAAAACCGTTATGAAAATTTGGAGGTAAATCTTTTTCGTCATTTAAATTAAAAGAATCTTCTTGATTTTCTGCTCCTTGAAATGAAAACATAACTATCAAATCAGAAAACTTTTTAACATCATTTGGATTAAATCCATATGCTGGAACAGTGTCAAATATTTGTCGTAAATTATTAATATCTTGACCATTGATAAAATTTTGTACATTATGTAATGCGCAATTATTATCTCTAAAATAATAACTTAAAAATGATAAAAATGGCATATCTTCATGCTCTTTACAACTTTGTATCATTTCAACAAATTTACCAACATCTATCATTATTAAATTTGTCACATCATTATAACTTGGGTCAATGAAATGAATGCGCTTATTTTCGCCTTTAAAAACATTAACCATTCTCCAATCATCATATCCATTTCCACTTACAATCCACCTATCCCATATTTGTTTTAAATAACGATACACATTTAAATCAATATAATCACGAGGAGAAGTCACATTTTTAAAAAATTGTGCTCTGATATTTTCTTTTATGTCACTAAAATTTTTATCCATTTCTTCATTAAATGCTTCAGCATAAACACGAAATTTTTTACGATAAAATTCTTCATTAGCCGTCATTGTTATATTGTCTTTAACAACCCATTTTAATTCAAATAATTGTTTAGTCATTTCTTGAACAACTGGGTGCGTTTCTTTAAAAAGTCTATAATATACAGGTCTATAATTATCTTGATTAGATGAATTAGTAAAAATATCATTTTTTTTGTCTATTGAACTAGAAACTGTTACATAATATAAAGTCGAATCATAATCATCTGATTTTACCAATTCTTTCTCCTCATTCATAAAAACATCATCCCACCTCTTATAAGTATTATCAACCCATTTCTTAAATTCAGAATGAAAAAGAGTTTTCACTTCTTGCGGAGCCGTGCTAAGTCTTTGTTTAACATCTTCATTATCCCATTTAAAACGTCTTTTCAAGTTAATTTCTTTGTCTATTACATCTTCATCATCACTAATTTGATATTTATATTTTCTATCTATTATATATAAATGTTTTATCTCAAAAGAATAAATAGCCGCACCAATTGTTAAAATCATAAAATAAGGCACTGCTTCAACTAATTGAGAAACATTTTGAGTGGTTTTAATGTCTAATCGTAAAATCTCCCTTAATAAACTTGTAACGTCATGCGCCCAATTTAATGTTTCTAAAAACATTGCAGCCCTACTATAAACATCAGCCTCTTCATAAAATTTTTCAGCAAATAAAAAACTTCCATATAACACTCCAGAATGAATGCTATCTTCAGTTATCTCTTCGTTATATGTTATTCCTTGTAATTTTAAATAAAATGATGGTACTGTTAAAAATGTCATATTATTATGTGACATTTCTTTTGTTAACTTATAATAATGGTGATTATAAGTTGAACCGAATACATATGGACTATTAATTTTAGCAACACTATCATATTCATATGTGCGAGAAATATCACCATATGACAATACAACATTATATTTTGTATCTTTATCTAATGCCACGTATTTATGTTTACAATTTTTTACTGCTGTCGGATTATTTGATATTCGTGCCAACATTGCAGTCCAAGGATTAAAATAAACACTATATTTAAAATTCAATGAAGACCATCCACCGTCAACATTTAAAGTCGTATAACCAGGTTTATTATTTGAATCAGCAGTAACCAATTTTTTGTTGTATAGTAAAGCGTCATTTATATCATAAATTCTAACTGTTTTAGAATACCTTTTGTCATATATTGTACTATATGCGCCACTTTCTACTTTAGAAATTGGTTCTAAAAATTTATCCATAAGTAAATCATCACCAATGTTAGTATAAGTAGAAGGAAAATTAATATGAAATAATCTAGCATCATTAATTGCAATTTCTTTATTTATTTCATCATGTGCAATATAATGTGCGCTTTCAGCAACTTGATAAAAACGTCTTATAAAAATATCTTCATTAAAACCTTTAGCAAAACCTTTAATAAATGGGTGTTCTACAAATAAATCATTTGGGCAAGCATATATTCTATCATCTAAACCATCACCTTTGACAAAATATTCAGATTGTACTACTTTTTTTATACCATTATATAATCCATATACAAAACTAATTTCAGCCCTTTTATCTTCATCAAAACGTTTTCCTAACCAAGTTTCAACATATGTTGTAACGCCCCTTTTGTCTATATTTTTTTCCAATATCTTTGGGAACAATCCATCAAATGAATTGTTGTTAAATTTCTTCACTTCTTCAAACATATAAAGAAATGTTTCTAAATGGGCAAATAAGATTTTTGTCATATTACCAATTGTTGGGTAAAAACCAAACATATCTTTTATTTGCTCAACTATTTTTTCTTCTTGAATTTTACTATCTTGAACTATTTCCGTTTCTAAACGTTGTTGTTGACGTTGTATATATTCAAATTCATTATTTAAATCATAATAAGTAATATAATACGCATAAAACGTATTATCTTGAATAGTTGTAAAATTTTCTTTTATGGCAGTTAACTCAGATTTAACGTTATCTGAAGCATCAATTTCACTTAAATCAAATGCTATTTCATCAAAAGGATTACCACTTTTACTAAACTTAGCACTTGCTTTTTCTTCGTCTGTCATAATTTCTTTATGCAAATCATCAAATATCTCAAGTTTTGATACAAGTTTTTCATACCAAGAATTTTCATTAAAAAAATCTTTTGTCTTAAATGGAGTTTTTGTGTCAATTCTATTAACTTGATTAATATACACATTAACCGCATTTTTAACATCTTCATTTTCTAAACAAGCAAAACTAGCTTCTGTTAAAAATATTTTATTTTTTTCAAAATCAACAATAAAAACATTTTTATCATCTTTTTTTATTTTCCCTAAATTAACCATCAAATCTTGTAATGAAATATGCAAAGCAACATAATCATCATAAGACTCTTTTGTTTGTAAAGTATTTTGCATCGAATCCCCTTCCGCTGGTTTTAAAGATGCATATTTTTCGTTATATGTCGTAACAATTTCTGATAATGTTGGCATTGGTACTCCATCAATGAAAAAATTACCACCACTTTGTGTTTGTTCATCCCAATACTCTTTTCCTTTATATTGGCTATATGGAGCAGCTAATAAAGAACATATATTAACATCACTAATCAAAGCAAATGAATAACCAACTAAACGAACAGTAATATCATAATTACCACTTTTAGAATTGAATGAAGAACGAAAATCAGCACAAGTTAAATCATAATATACAGGTTTACCATAATACCCCTTTAACAACAATGTAAAACGAGGATATGGTACTGTAAAAAAACAACTTAAAAATTTGCTACATAATGAAATATTATCTAATATAATAGAGCCATCACTACTATGCGCCAATTCTTCAGCACCATGCAAAGCAGCCCCTTTTATGTCAGTAAATTTAATTACAATTTCTGGTACTGCAAAACTATTATAAGAAACTTCAATTGATTCTACCCCAAAAAGTTCTTCAACACCTTCTTCTTTTAAACCACTTAAAGTATATTTATCATACCCTTCTGTCGAAAGAAAAGAGTCTGTTGAATTTTCATTATATTTTACACCATTATATAATGATACATGGTTGGTATCCCCATTCATTCTAACTTGTAATATAAAATCACCTTCATGCTTAAATGTAGTTAAATTACATTCCACTTTTAATTCAACATACACGCATAAATCCTCTAGTGGAACTGGAATGTTATCCTTTCCACCAGAGATAAAATTAGGTTCGACATATATTAATTTATCAGTAAAACTTTTAACTATAGCATTATTTCGTGTCTCCATAAATTTGTCTATATTTTTTTATGCCATCATTATATGCATTTATTACATTTTCAATTGGAAATGGAATTCTTAATATCGTACCACTTGGAATTGAATATTCCAAAGACCCATATTCTGGGTTTGCTTGCATAATAATCCACCCATAATTAGGGTTATTATAATATTGATAAGATAAAGTATCCATTCTCATTTTTGACGCATCAAAAATTATATGATAATCTGTTGATTGCTTAATAATTGGTATAAATGGCACATACTCGCATTTTCCATTACTAACAAATTGTTCATATCTACTTTTTGTTACCATATTTATTCATTTTTATTTATATCATTTTTTTTATTAATATCTGCCATATCATTATAAACTTTAGTATTTGCGTAATAATTAAACGAAACAGCATTTTGTAAACGAGAAATTGGGCCGCTTAAATCACTACCACCAATAAATTTAAAGTTCATATCTATTTTTGCCATCATTGGCATTACACCAATACCTTCATCATTTAAATCCCAAGTTGTTTCATCATAAGATATTGTCATAGAATCAATAATGATTTTTGTATTAAAGAAATCACCAATTCTTAATACGCATATTGGAGGAGTACCAAAACTTAAATTTCTTACATTATTACCATTTGTATCAGAAGCACTATTAGTTGCACCTTGTCTTGTGCATTGATGTAAAAAAGTTAATCTACTATTGAATCCTTCTGGTGTGATAGTATGGTATGCTGGGTCAAAATATTTAACCTTTTCAACTATTTTATTTCTTAATATAGAATTTTCAGAAGCAACATAATTAAAAAATTCTGACTCATCATAAGTTTTTTGACTATTTACTTTAACCCTAACATCATCTGTATTATCAATTAAACTTTGTAATTTCTTTTGATGTTCTAAAGCATTTGCAATTGCCAATCTTTCAATGAATGATTTGTTTTCACCATTAACATCCTTTTTAGAATCAACTATAGATTTATAATTAATATTATCAAAATAATTTATATTACTTCTAAAAACATCATCTACTGGTTTATCGTCTTCAATTGGCACATCAATTGTTGGTGTTTCTTCTGGTATCTCTTCCTCTTCTTGGAATACTTCTTTTTCTAAAGTAATTTTAACACTAACTTTTCTATTCTTTTTTGACTCTAAACTATTAACGTCATTATCATTTACTTCTTGATTATCCTTAAATTTTGTTTCTTTAAATATGCCTTCTTTTTTAAAATAATCATGTGTTTTAAGCCATTTTTCTATTGATGCCGCACGATTTGAAGCTAAAGTTTTATTTGATTCAGCATAACCTTGACTTGTTGAATATCCTTCTAATTCAACAGAAGAAACATTATATTCTTCTAACATTTTTTTTATCAATTCCACTTTTTCATCATTCGTTTCTTGTTCAGCAAACCCACCACCTAAAGCAAAAATCATATCTCTAAACGAGCATCTTTCACATCCATCAGTGTTTTCTCCACTTAGTGCATTCAACTCATATGATATTGTGTCTAAACGGTTATTGTGAGTTTTATACACATGGTCACTATAATCCTCATCAACACGATAACCTAATAATGACTCATTACCATTTTTATCTGTTTCATTAAGAGCATTAACTTGATATTCGTATTTTTGCCCTTTTACAATGCATATAACATTTCTTGGAGATGTCCATCCAGTTATACAACTTATACCACGGTATCCATACATTTCATATCCACCAACTATAGTATTTTCATAACTATATATTTGGTCTGCATTTGATAATATATGAGCACCAACTCCATTATTTAAATATTTAATAAAATCTTCAGTATCATCATCTACACCACTATAATTATTGGGGAAATACACGTCAAACATTATATCGTGAGTTTCAATAGTTGGCATTTGTACTATTGGTGTTGGTTGTATGCCATCTATTAATTCTCCATTTTCTTCTAAATTTTCTTTATCACCAATTTCTTCGCCTAATACTTCACATCCAGCAAAAAAACGTAAAATTTGTTGTTCAGTACTATTAACATCATCAACATCGCCTATCATATCTACTGCATTGTGAGTTGCGTTTAATAATGAAGGATGGTCAATTAATAATTGGAATGATAATGTACCACTACGTTCAGTATCAACATATGAATAAATTTTTTCACCACGACCAATAAATTGTGTAGAGTTCCAATTTGTACTTACATTTTCATTAAATGTTAACCCATAAGGTGGAAACCACATAATTCTACCACCATTAGGCCCTTTTTCCCCATCAAAAAACTTATCATCAAATAAATGTGATTGTTTCCAAGCTAAATTTTCTATTGAAAACATACATTTCTTATACTCGTCATTTTTATCTAGGACATAATTAATCATGCCATTTATTTTATTTCTAACTCCATTTTCAACTAAATGAGCACGATTTTTTTGGTAAGAAAGTTTTAATTTAGCATCTAATAAATCTTTATCATCGCCAATAAAAGGTCTAATCAAATCAGTATGTTTTGAATACTGCTTATGATAAGTCCATACACGACAATATGGGTCATGATAACCATTTGTGTTAGAATTTTTATGTTCTCTTTTTAATAAATTTCTACCATGAGACATACCATATTGACTAACTGATGATGATGTAGCATCTTTTTTTAATCTAGCATCATTAGGGTTATCAAAACTATCTGTATGAAATCTTGCAATTAATGTATTATATTTATTTTTCTTAAATTGTTGGTTAGTATAAGAAATTATATCTTTTTTCTCATTAACATTATTAGGACTATAAATTCTATAATTACCTACATTTACACCATTATTTACGCTATTATATTCAGATATATTAGGTGTACCACTATTACCTTCACTTTCAGCATAAGTTAAAAATGTATTATAATTGTAAAAAGTATCATTTCCTGGGTCATTAAAATTCATTCTAATAATAGCCAAATCATTGTCTGCTAATGCATCAAATTTAACATCAGTAGCAGTCATAGCATCAATATAGTTAGTACCTCTTGTTGCTAATGAAGCAAAATATTTTTTTCCACTTATTCTTTTTAAAGAATCAATATCTGTTTCACCCAATAAACCAATACCATCCACATTACTCATTAAATCAATACCATATATTGACTTAGCGATAAAATCTTTTGTCCTACCGCCACTTGCTGATATTAAACCTAAAGAATATGTTAAACTATAGAAATTACCAAATGGACTATATTGTAATGAAAGTGCTTTTGATTTAGTATTATCTGTCATTTCTTCAGCCAATTCATCTGAATTAACACCAAGCATTCCACCAACTCTGTTTACATTACCACTTGAATTATATAAATTATCAGCAGTTGACCACATAATCACGTCATCAGTCAATAATGACTGTGGCATAACCATACCTTCTCTCGCTTCATATGTGCCATTTTCAATACCATATTCACCCTTTAAACCAAACTTTGAATATGCACCTTGTGTTACTGAAAAAGAATCATACAAAGTGTTTTCATCATAACCAAATGAAGGATTATGGTGTGATGATGTTACACTATTCATCATTTTTTCATATGAATTATATAACATACCACTTAAATAAAAATTATTAACAACACCCAAACGTGTATCATTATACCCGTTAGGATTTGTAGCACCATTTGGTATTAATAAACGAGCACTTGTTACGTTGCCCATATCAAAATGATGTATAGCACCAACACGAGCATTCTCTTCAATAAGAGTGTTATAATCAAACATTTTTATTTTATCAGCAGTACTTTGAAAATTTGGTGGTAACATTGAACCATGGAAATAAACATTATCAATATAGCTCAAATAATTACAATATTTTTCTCTATCTTTGTCCATCATAAACCAAGGGTTAGTTTCACTATTAAGATATGGATTTGCATTCATACCAATAATAGTGGCGTAACCATCGTGTTCAAATTGATGAGAACCAATGTTTTCATATAGCATCTTTTCCATAAAGCCATAACTTTTAGACGCAACACCAATAGGTTTACGCAACAAAGCAGTATCATGGAATTCTACACCTTCTGTATTACCTTTTAAATAGAATCCCATTCTATCATCTAAAAATTTCATACCTTCAAAAAAACTATCCCTTAATTTACTCATATATAAAATATAATATAATGTTTTATTTTTTCAATATTTTTATGTTATTGTTGATTAGTCTTACCAATTACTTCTGATGTATTAATGTGAGCCTTAATAATATCAGCAATTCCTTTTCTAAACATATTATTATTTAATAATCCATCAATATTAACACTATTAAGGCCACCATCACCAACTAATTTTATTTGACCACCAACATTGACTTTTATATCATTCACACTAACTGTTGTTGTGGTAGATGTATTTGTACCTCTAACATTATGACTTACATAAGAAGAACCACCTCTATTTAATGTTGCAACATATAAATTTTCAGTATTTCTTTCTATATTTAATGTGGCATTTTTAATAGCTTCGATTCTATTATTAAGTTCTTCATTATTGGTATCAGTATCTTCTTCATTATTTTTTATTTCTTCACCATTTTCTTCTTTAATCTCTTTAACTGTTTCATCAACATCTTCTGTTACTGCTTCACCTATAGCACTACCCGCAACACTACCTATTATTCCACCTACTAGACCACCAATAACAGTACCAACTCCTGGAAAAACAGAACCTATAGCAGCCCCCATTGCAACACCACCAGCAATACCACCAACAGCACCACCAATATTTGAATTACGTGTTTTTTTAGCATCATTTAACGCTGTTGCTTTCTCCATTCTTGTTGTATCTTCTGATGCCATAATTTCTTTTTTAGCATCATTATAATCAACAACAGCAGAACCAATTTCATAAGCAGAATAGGCTATACCAGCAACACCTAATGCTTTACTAGCAGCACCTCCAAATTTAGCATTTTTAGCACCACCAAGTCCACCGTTTTTAGCATTTGGTTTCGGTCCACTACCTTTACCTTTTGGTTTCGCTCCGCCACCTTTACCTTTTGGTTTCGCTCCGCCACCTTTACCCTTTGGTTTCGCTCCGCCACCTTTACCTGAAAATGCACTACGTCCAAATTTGTATCCACCCTTACCTAAAGACATAACAGCAGATGTTCCAACAAGCGCAGCTATAATCCCAAACCAACTAATAACATCTTTCATCCAATCTGGCAATTCATTTGCCCATCCAGCAGTGGTTAATTTTGCATGTTCCTTCCACCCTTTTTCGTATTCATCTCTAGAAATTTGTTTGTTTGCTTGTTCTTGTAACAAATTTTTAATTTGACTTACATTAGAATTAAGCATTTTCTCATGAGTGTCAACTTGCCTAATTTCGTTTAATTCTTCTTTTGATAATTTTGAAATATCAGCAGTTGCTTCTTTACCATCAACACCAATAATTTTCCACTTACCAGTTTCTTGGTCATATTGCGCTTTATTGCTTAAATAAGCAATTTCTTCTTCTGTAAACTTACCTTTACCAACAACTCGTTCAATTTGTTTGCCTTTCTGTGATTGGGTTGCCATATTATGTACTTCGTCATAACTTATACCCAAAGCATCAGCATATGCTTTTAAACGTTGCTTATCAATTGGCGATAAATCAATTTCTCCAGTTTTAGAATTGAACCTTGCTTTAGATGCAACAGTATCAATAATACGTTTTGTAAATGCTTCACCATCTAACAACGCTTCTGACATTGCTTGTAATGGATTGGCAAAATTTTGTGCAAATTCACCACCTAAAACTTGAATTTTTGCACTTGCTTCAATTGCACCTTCAATAGTACTGAATTTATCCATTGCTGTTCCAATAGATTCCATATTAAATTTTAATCTTTGAGACAACAATGTCATTTTTTGTATACCTGTTATACCTTCTTTGAAAGTATATTTTGATGCCATTTTTATGTTATTAGCAAATGCATCACTAAACTTTTTAACATTTAACCCCTCTAACGCAGCTCTTGCAGTACCTTTTCCTAAATAATCAATAGTAGCATCAGCTGAAGTAGTAAAAACATCTAAATTTTTACTTGCAACACTAACAGCTTCTTCACCAACATTTCTTGTAACAGATGCCATTGCACCAACTTGGTCCATGGAAAGCATTGTTGCTTTTTCTGTCACTTCAGCATAACTGGTTTGGAATTTATACATTTCCTTAAATTCCATACCAAGTTTAGATGCCATATCTTTATAGTTGTCAAACAAACTTGTGGTATGTTTCTCTAAATCAGAGGTTGACATACCCATTTGTCTACCAAAATCACGTCCAGCTTGGTCTACTTCTTTATATTTGTCCCAAGATGCTGTTGCTAAATTTTTTACAGCACTCCATAAACCAGATACAATATCAGATAAACCATTCTTTTTGAATTTTTCGTATCGTTTTGACCCCTCTTCAATTTCTTTGTTTACTCTACCTTGCGCTTTACCAACCTCATCAACAGTTTCAGCAAGTTCTTCATTTAATTTAATTTGTTTTTTGATTTTAGAATCGTTATTCTGATAATCAGAAAACATCTCTTGAAACAAATGACTTTGATTTTGTAAATTTTGATTAAATTTAATTTGTTTGTCTATTAAATCTTGAGTATAAGCGCCATTATCTCCTTTTGCTTGTCTTTTCTTGATTTCCTTATCTAATTTATCATATTCTTCTAATTTACCAAGAATTTCAGCAATTTCTTCTTTAGGGGCTTTATACTTTTTACTTAACTTATCCATAGAAGAATCTACTTGTATTATTTTAGCAGTATGTTCTTCTACCAAAGCATTCATTTCTTCATAAGCACGCTTAACATTTCCACTTTTAAGCACAAAAGAGTGCATTAATTCATTATTACTTTCGTAATATGAATCAACTGAACTAATTGTACTTTTAATACGATTAATTAAAGATTTATGACTTTTTTCTAAATATCCATATTCTTCAACTAATCTTTTTAATTCATCACGATTATCCTTTAAATTTTGAGATAATTCATTTATAGCGCCTTTGTCAAACATAAACTAATATTTATTTTTATTTTATATAATAATAAATATCTTTTTTACTATTTTTACAAAAAAAATGGGAAGTAAATCAATTACTTCCCATTCTTTTTTTAGCATTAATATCGTTTAACTGACTCATATCAGTATATTTATTAATCATTTCGCCATCAATGCTCTTTCCACGTTCTTCCTCGTTTTCTTTTTCAACAATGCCATTATGTTTTGCTATATAGAATTTTCTATCTCTAACAGGCATTTTTTCTAAAATATTAAAAGGAATACCAATATGTTTAAAACAACCGAACAATTCCTCCTTCAAATCTCTCTCTTGTTCAGACGAGGTTAAGGAAAATAGTATCTTCCCACTCAAGAAATGTTTTGAAAGAGCCACCTCCGAGACTCTCTGGTTTTGGAACTTCAATTTCAAAATTAACTCCAGGTTCGTTCTCAATAATATATCGTCTTAACATTAAAGCATCTCGTGCAGGCATATTACGGACATATTTTGCAATATATTTTCTGTCTGTTTCGCCATTAATAGACATGATACTTAATTCCAAACGATTTGTAATTGTTTTATTATATGGCATTTTTTCTTTTTCATTCATCTTTAAACACCAATCTTCAAGTTTACTAATATTATCAATATAAACTTGCTTGTCTTTACCCTTCAATAAATCATCCTTTTTAATCATTTTAACCAAGTCTTTCATCATTGAGCGTACTTTAGATGCTTTTATGCCATAATCTTCAATTTCATTAAGTTTATCAAGCATTCGCTTATCTTTTCTTGTTAAAAATCTAAATTTTATCTTATCTTTAGATAATGGTAACTCATATTCAAACCATCCATTATCATCACCTTGTAATACAAAATCTTTAACCTCTAACTTACTTAAATCAATAACTGTTTCAATTTCTTGACCAGTTTCAGGGTCTCTTGCAATAATAGGATATTCAGGACCGTAACTTGTTATACGTAAAAATAAAGTAATTGCATCAACATCACCAGCACAAAGTTCTTCAATATCAATATTTTTATTCATGATTTTGTGCTTCAAAAGATAATCAATAATTAACCCATCTTTATAAAGATTTGGTGAAGTAATAAAGTTTTCATCATATGCTGTTAAATATCCAACTGGTATACGACTAAACTTATCCTTATAACACTCACCCTTACTTGGTAATTCAACAATGTCATATTGTACATCAGTATCAACATTATTAAATTCAAAATCTTTTTTTACACCAACTTCATTCTTTAATTTATCAAAATTAATTGGTTCATACATAGGATTTGTTTCATCAGTATCTAAACCCATTGCTTCAATCAAACTGTCAGCATCTCTACGAGGCAAAATATCAAAATTATCACCGTCAACTTCTTTCAATTTTAATTCTTTAACTAACTCTGGGTCAATTAATTTCAATTGTTCTATTGAATCTTGTTGAGCCATCTCAATACGTTGAACTGATTTTTCAGTACCTCTTAATTTCGCTTCCTCTTTTGTTCTTTCCAACATCTCATAATTTGCTTTAAGATATTCGATTTCACGTTCTTGTTCTTCAGTATATTTCTTTTTAGCCATAAAAAAATTATTTAATCAATTAATTTCATATCTTCAACTCCAATTGTTATTAAATTAGAGTCTTTACTAACTAAATATGCGTTATAAAATAAAACTGTAATTTTATCACCACTATAATTAGTGAACTCAAAATAAAAATCTCTTTTTGGTAATAAACCTACACCAAAAACACCCACTGCCTTTTTTAATAATCTTAAAGATTCATAAATCCATTCTTGAATGTCTTCTTCAAAATCATTATCCATTGTTTCATAATTTAACGCAAATGTCATATGTTTCTCATTTTCTTTACTAAAGAAAATATTGAAAAATTCATTACAATCTAAAGATACTTTGTTATTTTTATCAATTACATCACAATCACATGACAAATAATCAATTTCTTTTTCTTTAACAGTAGGTTTTTTTTCTTTTTCAGAACTCAATTCAACTTCTTTTTTTCCCATCATTGTATCTAAATCAAATCCAGCATAAGCTTGAAGTGCTTTTAAATACTCATCACCTTTAAACTCATATGTAGATGAAAATGATAAATCATCAACAGTTTTTTCAATTTTTAATTTTCCTAACATTTGTTAATGTCTTTTTTTCTTATTATTTTCTAATATAATTTGGCGATTACGATTTCCCAACTCTTCTTTTAATATTTTCATAACTTTTTTAGGATTTTTTCTTATATCACTTTCCCAAAATCGTAATATTGGAATACTATGTAATAACGCCCATTTAGTTTTATGTTCATCTACACGTTGAGCACGTTTTTGATGACCTCTTAACTCATTTTTATCATATTTTTCTGGATTTCCATGCCAAAAATCACCGTCAACCTCAATAATTAAATTTTCATTAGGTAAATAAAAATCAAAATACCTACCAATATCTTTTGCTTCAAACTGATAAACATATTTAACACCTAATTTATCCAAAAATTCTTTAGCAAAATCATCTTCTAATTTTGAAGTACCGTATTGAGGGTGTTTTTTCACACCATTAATTTTTATTTTTGACTTTTGTGTTTTTTTTATATCACCTTGATTCTTATTTTTTTTTATAGGTTGCTTCATTTATTACGAATATTTTATCTTTTAAAAGATAAAATATTTTCTAACATAGTAAATAGTTAATTGTTGTTTATTGTATATATATTTTCATATATAGATGGGCATAATGGACTTGAACAACCTTCACCTTTTTTTATGTCACAATTACAATTATCAATTGCATTCATTTGTCCACAAACATCCATCATTTCTTTTACATTTACTCTAATTCTATTGTCAATTTTAAGTATTATATCTAATGAACAATGATTTTTAATCATTTCTTTTTTAATTTCTTCATACAATTCAATTGTATTACACAATTCTCTCATTCTATCAATAAATCCTTGATGTGTTATCATACTTTTTTATTTTTTTTTAATTATTTTTAAGTAAAAATACCGTATATTCACGATAATGCAAATATACGGTATTTTTTTATTATTTACAAATTATTTTTTAATAAATTTAACAGTAATAATCAAACTTATTAAATACAAAAAAATTATTACGCAATATAGATGTTGTAAACTATAGTTATCAATCATAAACGTTGCAAGTTGATTTCCAAATATACCTGCCCACGCCCAAGCGCTTAATGTCAAACCATGAATAATTGACACATTTTTCATTCCAAATTTATCTGACAATAAAGAAGGTAACGTTGAGAATCCACCACCATAACCCATATTAATGAATATCATCATAATTACAACAACAAGTAAAGACATTCCAATATTACTTGAAAATATTGCTGGTATTGTAAACAATAAAGAAGTGACAAATATCAATTCATAAACAATTGCACGATTTTTTATATAATCTGAAAATGTTGAATAAGCAAATCGTCCAAATGTGTTAGCAGCCGCAGTTAACATTGAAACAGCTGCAATACTCACCCCTAAATTATCAAACTGTAGTAATATATTTTTTTCTTGAGATATAATTGCTAAACCACAAGTAATGTTTATTAAAAATACAGTCCATATTGATAAATATGTTTTATTAAAAATAAAACCTTTCAACTTATCTAATGTTATTGGTTCTGCTTTATGCTCTTGTACTAATTGTTTGGGTTTCTCAATTAACAACGCTCCTATCGTCATACAAACAGCATACAAGCAAGTTAATATATAAAACATGTTATGTAATTGAACATTCAACAATAAATATTCAATAATTGGTGATGCAATTACTTTTGCTAAACCAAAACCTGTTATAGCAATACCAGTCGCTAACCCTTTATGTTTTGGAAACCACATCATTAACGTTTTTACTGGCGTTAAATAACCTATACCTAAACCAATACCCATTATACACCCATAGGATAAATATATTAGCCATGGTATACAAAACTGTACTGCTAATCCAGTTCCTAACATACCTAAACAAAATGAAACTGTTGAAATAATTGCTGATTTTTTTACATTTTTCTCAACTAAATTACCTCCAAATGCAGCTGACATTCCTAAAAAGAATATTGCAAGAGAAAAAGCCCATTCTGGTGTAGCAATATTTAACATTTCCCCAATATTGGTCTTAAATAATGACCAACAATAAACTGTACCTATTGAACAGTGTATTAATAGTGCTGGAATCGCTCCTTTAATCCATGCGTTCTTCATTTTTTTTCTTTTAAATTTTAAATTAAACAATAAACCGTATATTCACTAATTGCAAATATACGGTTTATTATTGTAATAAACAAATTATTAGAAAAAAATAATTTATAAAAATTAAAATGCTAAAATAGCATAATCAAAACGTAAAGTTAAAGTGATATTAGCTAAATCATCAGAATCATATGATAAATCACCAAAGTCTGCTGTTGTACACATTGTATTTTTAAGAATCCACTTTTGTACAACTACACCAGTTGGGTCTAACATTTCAAGTTCAACGTCACGTTTGTAACCAGCTGCATAACCTTGTCTACCTGTAATTGATTCAGAATGCAATCTAACCCATTCCATAATAGCTTGTGAAGCAGAAGGGCCAATAGGGTCTCTCAAAGAAATTTGAATAGTTTCCCATTGGTATCTACCAATTACATATGTTGAAGTATTCAAGAAAGGAATTTCCTTTTCTTGTTGTGTAATTTTTGGACGATTTGCCGATTGTAACCACCATTCTTGAATTCCTAAATCTGAAGGGAATCTCATTAACCATCTATTTTTTCTCAATGGTTCGTAATTTAACGGCATCTTAAGAAGTAAATCTGACATATAAGTATATTTTTATTAATTTATTATTTTAAATATTATTATTATATATATTTATATATTTAATACAAAATTATTATAAAAAATAATATTATACAAATATTTATATTAAAAAAATAATAAAATAAATAATTTAAATAAAAATTTAATAGTATTATGTCAGATTTACTTCTCAAGATGCCGTTAAACTACGAACCCCTAAGAAAGAATAGATGGTTGTTACGTTTTCCTTCTGATTTAGGTATTCAAGAATGGTGGTTACAATCGGCAAGTAGACCAAAAATTACACAACAAGAAAAGGAAATTCCTTTCTTGAATACTTCAACATATGTAATTGGTAGATACCAATGGGAAACAATACAAGTTACATTACGTGACCCAATCGGTCCATCTGCATCACAATCTATCATGGAATGGATTAGATTACATTCTGAATCTGTAACGGGCAGACAAGGGTATGCGGCTGGTTACAAACGTGATGTTGAGCTTGAAATGTTAGACCCAACTGGCGTTGTTGTATCAAAGTGGGTTCTTAAAAACACAATGTGTTTATCTGCTGATTTTGGTGATTTATCATATGAATCAGATGACCTTGCTAACATTACAATTACATTACGCTTTGACTACGCTATATTATGTTTTTAACACTCTGATAATTAATAAGTTACAATGTTTTATAAAAATGCTACAAATATGGTAAGGTTCAAGAGTTGCATCAGAGGTTGAAAACATTGGTTTTAATAATTTTATAGAAAACAAGAATTTTCTTTCATAATTTGTTTTTTTTTAATAATACTAGTATATTTGTAAAATAATATATTAGTATTTTTTTTTATGACTAATCGTAGAACTACAGAAGAGTTTATTGAATTATCGAGGTGGATTCATGGTGATAGGTATGATTATTCATTAGTAATATGATTATGGTTGTAATGTTTACAAATATAATAAATAATAATGTATAAGTTTTATAGTAAAAAAAAATGAAGAATGCATGGTTTAAAGGAGCACTTCCAGCACTATTAATACACTGCTCAATAGGTACAGTTTATTGTTGGTCGTTATTTAAGTTTAATATTGGAGAAATGTTGAATATTGCTACACCTGAATGGGCATTTTCTCTCGCAATATTTTTTTTAGGGATGTCAGCTGCTTTTGGTGGAAATTTGGTTGAAAAAAATGTAAAGAAATCAGCAATTATTTCAACAGTTTCTTTTTGTTTAGGTATGTTAGGAACTGGATTAGCAGTACAATTTTGTATACCGTGGTTGGTATATTTATCTTATGGATGTATAATGGGTATTGGTTTAGGAATAGGTTATTTAACACCAGTTAAAACATTAATGATGTGGTTTCCAAAACATAAAGGATTAGCAACTGGTATTGCTATAACTGGTTTTGGGTTAGCAAAAGTAATTGCATCACCAATTATTGAGTATTTGTTAATTAATGTTCAATTACATAATATGTTTTATATATTAACTTGTTTATATGCTGTTTGTATGACAATAGGAGCAATATTAATTGAGAAACCTAAACATTTGATACAAGAACATAAAGCAGAATCAATAACATTAAATAAATTAAAAGGTTTTATTTTTAATAAAACATATTTATCAATATGGACAGTTTTTTTAATTAATATAACTTGTGGTTTAGCAATAATTTCACAAGAAAAGAATATATTATTACAATTTAATAATTTAGGAGTAAGTATAGCAGCTATTTCAGTATTAACTGCGGCTGCTAATACATTTGGTCGATTTGCTTATTCAACATTTTCAGATTATATTAAAAATCGTGCATTTATATATGAGTTAATATTTGTAACTTCTTTATTATTTACAATACCAGCAATATTTTCAAGTAATGTGGGTATGTCTTTGCTTATTGTTGTTATTATGATGTTATTTATTAACATGGGATATGGTGGAGGTTTTTCAACTTTACCTTCTTTATTATCAGATAAATTTGGAATGAAAAATGTTTCAATTATTCATGGTTTAACATTAAGTGCTTGGGCATGGGCTGGAATATTTGGCAATCAACTTGCAACATTTATGATTAATAATTATAGTTTACAACATCTATATTGTGTAATATCTTTTTTATATTTTATAAGTTTAATTATTACTATTAAATTTATTGAAAAGTAAGGTGTTTATTTTTGCATTAAATTGTTTATTATTTATGTTATTTTTATTATATTTTTTAATAAAAGTTTTTAACTAATGAAACAAGTTGTTAAAAAACAAATTAAGGATAAAACAAATAAAGATAAAAAAAATAGTAAAGGTATAGTCACCAAAAAGCGAAAACATGCTCAATATGGCACATCTAAGTTAGAAGAAGATTTTGCAAGAGATTTTTTGGATAAATTAGGTATTGAGTATGTATATCAGTATGAAGCAAAAGACATAAAACGTTATTTTGATTTTTATGTTCCGTCAAGTAACATCATACTAGAGATAGATGGTGATTTTTGGCATGGTAATCCAGAAAAATATAAAGAAGAAGAACTTAGAGGGCATCAAAAACGTGCTAAACGTGTTGATGAATATAAGACTAAATGGGCTTTATTGCATGGAATACCAATTTTACGATTTTGGGAAAGTGATATAAGAAAAAATCCTAAAAAAGTAATGAAAATATTAAAAGAAGAAATAAGTAATCGTGATAGACAAATAATGTTGGAAAATAACAAGAAAAAAAGACATTAAAATAAATTATGAAAGGAAAAATTCTAATTGATAAAAATGTAGATGATTTAACATCAACGAATGATTTTGAGTTTAATGATGGTGAATATTTAGAAATGTTAAAAAATTATGAAGGGTTTGAATTAGATGTTATGCTTGGAAATAAAGCAGTTGAGAAAAAATTCAAAGAATGTGAACATCATAATTTTATAAAGAAAAAATATGATAATACATTATTTTCTTGTGAGTGTGAAGTATTAGACAGTGAAAATGATAATGTTTTAACTTGTTATGAATTTTTTAATGTTGTTTATAATAAAAAAGAAATTAAATATTTAACATTATTATTAAATTATGATACTTGTGAAGAAGATTTTGAAGAAGATTTGCAAGAATGGTTATGTGATTCTGAAAGATTAATGAAGACAGTAACTGTTTTTGGTAAAGACATTTTACCAAAGAAAGATTTTTATTTTGAATTAGTTAATGATGCTAATGAGAAATTATTATTAGAGTTTAGTAATACATTTTTAATTAAAAAAGAATTAAATAAAATAACAATTGGAATTGATAATATAAAAATTGTACAAAAATTTTAGATTATGGCAAAAATATATACAAAAGAGCAAGAAAGTGAAATTGAATACCTCAAGGCTAATTATGAAATGTTAGAACGAACAAAGGAAGAAGCTAAAATTAAAGGAACTGAAAGTTCAATTAAGCGAATTGAGATGGCTCAACAAGATGCTATTGAACAATTAAGAGCAATAGACCCATCTTTGGTTGAAGAATTGAAAAAAAATAATGATACTAATAATATTAGTGATGTTTTTGAGTCTAGTACTAATGATTTATTAAAATCTATTAATTTTATTGATGATGAATCTCCTATTAATTATGAAAAAATGCAAAATGAAGTAGGTGTAAAGGGTGATTTTGAGTTTAATAATGTTGATAATGAAGCACAATATGATATTGTTGAATTACCAAGTAAAGGTCAATGCTATAAAGATAAGTATAGTAGAATTCCAGTTAGTTATTTAACTGCATATGATGAAAATTTCATTACATCACCAAATCTTTATAAAGATGGTTTAATTATTGATTATCTTTTGAAACATAAAGTAATGAATAAAAATATTGATATTGATGAATTGTGTTCTGGAGATGTTGATGCAATTACTTTATTTTTAAGATTAACAAGTTATGGACCAGAATATCCTATTATAACAAAGGACCCCGAAACGGGACAAGAAATTGAATCAATAGTTGATTTATCAACGTTAAAAGTTAAAGAGTTTAAACTTGAGGGTGATGAAAACGGTTGGTTTGAATTTATTTTACCAATTTCAAAAGATGTTATTAAATTTAAGTTTTTAACTAGAAAAGATAAGAGAATCCTTGAAAAATTAACTGAAATTGAAGAATATGGTATTAAATCTTCAAAGATTCGATTAATTATGAAAGATTTATATAATCTTGTTAAAAAAGATGATATATTGAGTGGTAAAGAAAAACAGATGTATATTGATAATCTTTATAAGATGGAAGAATGGTGTGCTAAGTTAAATGAAAAAGAAAAGAAACCATTTAATAAATCAATTACCAATCGTTTGGAATTAAGTATTATGTCTGTAAATGGTGAAACAGATAGAAATTATATTTCAAAGTATGTAAAAAATATGCCAGCAAGAGATGCATTGATGTTGAGAAGATATATTACAGAAAATGAACCTGGAATTAATTTTGAAATTGAAGTTGAAAAACCAGAGAGTCTAGGAGGTGGCTCTTTTAAGACATTTCTTGAGTGGGAAGATACTATTTTCCTTAATATCATCTAATCAAGAACGTTATTTGAAAGATGAATTATTTGGGTGTTTTAAACATATCGGTATACCATTTCAAGTTTTAGAGAAAATGCCTGTTAGAGATAGGAAATTTTATATTGCAAAACATAATGGAATTGTTGAAGAAGAGGAAAAGAAAGAAAAAGGTAATACAATTGATGGTGAAATGATAAATAAATATACTGATATGAGTCAATTAAGTGATATAAATTCAAGAAAAAAAAATGGGAAGTAGTTAAATACTTCCCATTTTTTTATTAGGAAAATATTAAATATAATATTTATTATTAAATTAATATTTAATATGGCAACTTCTCAAAATGACATAAAAAAATTAAATAAACAAAATGAAAAAAACATAGAAGCATTTGATTCATATTATAAAAGTATGGGTGGTGTGGTTGATTCTTTTTTAGGGAAAACAAAAGAAGTAAAAGAATCACTTATTGAAGTAAATGAATTAATTAGTATACAAATTGAACAAAACAAGTCTTTAAGTGAGCGTGTTGATAATTTGTCTAAACATTATGGTGTTTCAAATGATGAAATGAAAAAAGCACTTACAAGTTTAGAGAAATATAGAAGTTTACAAAAACAGCTTGCAACTGCGCCAGCGGGGAATATGTTTTCTGGTTATACTAATAATTTAGAGCAACAAATAAAAGCACTAGAAAAAAATCAAACAATAGTTGGTATTCTTGTAAATGAGTATAAAAACCACAATACAGAACTTGATGAATATGTTACGCTCTCAGAAGAAGCAAATGAAACAACGAAAGAATTAAATGAGGCTCAAGAAAAATATAATGATGCCTTAGAAAAAAACATTAAATCATGGGAAAAATTTAAAAATGGTAATTTTGTTAAGTTTCTTGGTGCTTTAAAGGATGGTATTGTAAGTTTAGGTAAAGTTGGGTATGAGAAGTTTAAGGAAGTTGACCAAGCTGGGCATGATTTCGGAAGAAATATGGGCATGTCCACTGATGAGTTAAAAAAACATACTTCAAGTTTATATAAAACATATGGTGGGTTAGCGAAAAAACTTGGTATGGAATTTAAAGATATGTATAAATTCCAAATAAGTTATGCTGATGCTACTCAAAAGGCTGCGATGTTAACATCTAATCAAGTTGGTACAATGGCAGCATTATCTCGTAATACTGGAGAAGAAGCTGTTAGTGTTGCTTCTAAGAATTTAGATGTATTTGCATCATCAGCAGACGCTACCATTGAATATTTGGCAAAAGGTACTGCAAGAGCATCATTAGAGGGTTTAAATGTTAAACAATATAGTGAAGCATTTGCGAATAATATTAAAATGGCATCTAAATATACCTTTAAAGAAGGTATTACTGGAATACAAAAAATGACATTATTATCCCAAAGATTGAAATTTAATATGGAATCTATTGGGTCTGCAATGGATAAATTCAGTACAATTGAAGGTGCTATTGAAGCAAGTTCTAAAATACAAGTTTTAGGTGGTTCATTTGCTTCTAATTTTGGAAATCCTTTAGAAGTGATGTCACAAGCATTATTGGATGGAGAAGGTTTCACAAAACGTATTATTGATACAGTTTCATCACAAGCAAGATTTAATTCTAAAACTGGTGAAGTTGATTTGTCACCAATTGATAAACAACGTTTAAAGGCATATGCTGATGCTTTGGGTATTAGTTATGATGAAATTCATAACATGGCAACTCAAACTCGAAAAAGTGAAGAAATAAGTCGTGTTGTTGGTAATAACTTTAGTGAAGATGAAATTGCATATTTAAGTAATAAATCACAATATAATAAGGAAAAAGGTGTTTGGGAGTTAATTGATGCTGAAGGTATTGCACATGATATTACTAAAATGTCAAAGGGTGAATTGGATAGTATTAGAAAAACTGATTCACAAGAAAAAATATTAAATGGTAATGTAAGTGATATTAAAAAATATGTACAAGATATTGCTAGTAATCAAACAAGTTTTAATGAAGATGTAACTAAAATTACAGAGAGTACTGCACTAGGTATTGGTGGAATTATTGATGGATTAGGTGGTTTTGCTAAAACATTAATGACATGGGTAAGTTCTTTAAGTGGGTTAGGTGTTACTGGAGCAATTACTAGAATGGGTGGTTCTTTATTTTCTGGAGCAAGAGGAATGATTGGTCGTAATTTTCTTGGAGGATTAATAGGAGGTTCAAAAGGTAGCATTAGTGGAGGAAGTGGAAGTAGTGCGAGAGGTGGAAAGTTTGGTAATTTTATGAAGAGTGCTAGTAAATTTTCTAAAGTTGGTGGCAGTGCTCTATCTGTTATTGGTGGTGGTATTGGTATTTATAATTCTTTGTCTGATTATTCAAATAATGAAAATGCTATATTAAATTCAAATGCAACAGCTAAAGAAAAAGAAGAAGCATTAATTGATGCAAAAAGAGAAAGAAATAAGGGTGTTGGTTCTGCTGTTGGTGGTATGATTGGTGGTATAGCAGGTTCTTTTATACCAATTCCAGTTGTTGGTACTATGGCTGGTGCATGGGTTGGTTCAAAAATAGGTGAATTTATTGGTGATTCAGTTAGTGATTCAGTTGCTAGCTCAGTTAGTGATGAAGTTAAAAAGAAAGAAGATGGTAAATCAAATGAAATTAAGGTTGAGGATATTAAAGTTAATGTTAATGGTAGTGTAAAACTTGTTGCTGATGGAACAAATGGAAGTGTAGATGTAAGTGCTTTATTAAAGAATAATTCATTTAGAAAAGGAATTGGTGATATAGTTCAAGAACACATTAAGAAGACTGTTGGCGGTAGAACTGTTTAAAGTTAAAAAGAAAAAGATTGATAATTTTATATATAATATTATATTTTAAATATGAGTAAATTTCAAAATAGTAGTGGGTTATTAAATAAACCTATTGGTGTTTTAAATAAGTCTTATGCTTATATTAAAAATGCCCTTAGTAAAAATATAGGTTCTAATAAACATGAATTTGATGGTTATGGTACTGAAATTGGTAGTGAGAGTAATCCATACTTAAATGGTGAGTATAATCCATGGTTTATGATAGATGAAGATAAGGAAAGATATTCCAATTATTTATCATATTTAGATGGTATATATTTTAATGGTTCAATGTCTCCTCCTAATTTTAATAGTAGTGATAAGAATGTAGTTGATTATAATGCTTTAATTGATTTATATTCCAAAGTAGGTTCTGTACGTAATTATAATGTTGATAATATTATAAATTATGGGTCTAATGTTGGTGGCGTAAATCCAAATGGTAATAATGACACTAAATTGGGAATGCTTAATAATTTTTATTTAGATGCATCTTTATACAGAACAATAAAGAAAAATGAGAATGATTCTTATAGTTCATATGAAAAACCATCAAACGGTTCTGATAGTGATATAAATAATAATTCTAATTCAATAACTCAAGGTGCATATTTTAAATTTGGTTTAAGTGGTGAATTTGGGTTAAAGAATAATGGTAATTATCTTGTTAGTGGTAAAGTAATGCCACAGTCATTAATTACTGATGACATTATCTCATCTTCAACTAGTGATAGTGATTTAGGTAGACGTAGTATGACATCTTTTGATGATAATGATGATGAAAAATACTTTAATTTAAGTTCATTTGGTAATTATTATGATTTAACTTATTCATTAGGATTAATAAATGCTAGTGGTGGAAGAACAAGAGATTTAATTTCAAAATCTATTTATGGTTTAGATTTAATGAGTGATGAAGTTCCATCTTTAAAATTTGATGATATTAATATTTCTAATTTAAGAAAAATCACTAGAAAAAAATATTTTGCTTCAATTGGTAGTAGAGGGTCAAATTATATTGATAAAATGACAGATTCAGATGTTGAATATGAAACTACTGCTAATAGTGAACATGAGATTATTAGATTGAAATTAAATGAACCTGGAAACGATAATTTTAGTACCTATAAATCATATTTGATGTATGCTGAAGCGGAAGGTAATATGGAAGCACCTATTTTTATGCATGATACTGCTAATGAGGGTACTAATATTACTTGTTTTGAAACTTATAAACGTAGGGATTTTAGAGGTAAAGATGATATTATTAGTTTTACTAATGAACAATTTAAGAATAATAAATATAAAACCATAATAGGTAGATTCCATACAGATGTATTTAATCATCCAAATGAATCTAGATTAAAAAAAGACCCAACATCATCAGCAGTAAGTCAATATGGAATGTCTCATGGTCGTAATTTATTAAAATTTGACCATAGAAATAGTTTTACTAATTTTTATCATGACCCATATTGCCGTGTATGGACATATCATAAACAATATAGTAGATATTATGATTTAATAAGACCTTTTGTTTATGATAATAAAGAAGAATTAGATAACACATTAAAAAATACTTTTCAAATTAATAGAAGTCATTTAACAAAATATGGTTCTATGAATAGTAATAATGGGTTATTGAATATTGTTCCACAAGTGTTAAGAGGTGATAAAGATAATAACATATATAAATGTATGTTTTCTATTGAGAACTTAGCATGGAAAAATAATGATGAATTATTTTATAATACAAATTACAAAAAAGGTCCAGAAGGTGGGCGAATAATGTGGTTTCCTCCTTATGGTTTGACTTTGGATGAAAATATTAGTACAAATTGGAATGCATCTCAATTTATTGGTAGAGGTGAGAAAATATATTCTTATGTTGATACTGAACGTAAGGGAAATATTGGTTTTACATTACTTATTGACCATCCATCATTATTAAATGGTATTTCAAAAGATTTTGATAGTATTGGTGATGTTGATGATGTTAGAAGTAAAGAACAAGAAATATTACGTTTTTTTGCTGGTTGTGATGTTTTAGAAGCGGAAAAAAGACAAGATATGAAAGATGAAGTTGAAGATGCTGTAATGGAAGAAGAAGTGGAAGAGATTGTTCCAACAACATCAAAACCAAGTGGTCCTATTGAATTTAATGTATATTTCCCAAATAATTATAGTGGTATTGATGATGGTTATTCTGAAGCTATTCATTATTTATGCAATGGTATTGGTCCACAATTTAATGATTTAAATTGTTTTTACAATGGTAATAAAGTTGGTGGATATGAAATGGGTAGAGGTGGAATAAGTTGTATATCTAATTGGAGTGAACCAATGAATGAAATTTGTAGTTATATGGTAGAAGATAAAATATATACTTTAAATGCTATTATTGGTAGAGATAAGAATGGAAATGATATATGTTGGGGTTATAATGTTGATAATAAGTATATAAATCAAGTTTTAAATGGTCCTAATAATTATTTAGATACTCATGATAGTGGATTAAATTCACAACCAACTAGTAGTGATAATTCTGAGGCAACTGTATATAGTTTTAAGGAATTTGCATTAGCTTTAGGTGTAAATATGATTCATACTGATGATTCAATTGAAGATGAAAGAGTTAAAACATTAAAATCAATATTATCAACATATAAAGCAGAGAAGATAGAAATTTATGGTTATTCTACTAGTCAAGGTTATGAATCTGAAAACAATACATTAGCTAAGAATAGAGCTGAAACTATTAAAAAATGGCTTGATAGTAGTTCACAAATAATGAAACTAGAAAATTGTTTTGTTATAGATACATATGCAAATCAAAATGTATCAAGTAATGATATTAATGATAATGCATCTAAAAATAATAGAAGAGTTAGAGTATCAATCACATTAAAACAAGAAGATAATGTTGAAACAAATGATTCTGAATTAAGTTCTAATGAAACAACAACTAAACAAAATACAAGACTTAGAACGAATTTACCTCCTAATAGTAATCAAAACTTACTTCAAAATATTGCTTATAGTAATATTAACAAAGGATTGAATAGTATTAAAAGAGGTGGTGTTATGGATAGGGTTGTTAAGGGTACTATTGCTAATGTTGCAAAATCAATTGATAGGTTAGATAAATTAAATAAATATTTTAATCAGAAGCGTGAACAAAATAAGATTAAAGCAAATCAAGTATTTGATGAATATAATTTCTTTAAGCATATTGATACTAATAATACTGTTTTACGCAATAAGATTATTGATAAGATAAAATATTTTGACCCAGCATATCATTCTATTACACCAGAAGGATTTAATAGTAGATTAACATTTTTGCATCAATGTACACGACAAGGGGCAACAAATAGTGCTACTGATACTAATGGTAAAAATATTAGAAATTTAAGTTTTGGTGCACCTCCTATTTGTGTATTAAGAATTGGTGATTTTTATAACACAAAAATAATTATAGATAGTATTACCATAACATATGATGATGCAACTTGGGATTTAAATGATGAGGGTATTGGTGTTATGCCAATGATGGCAAAGGTTAATATTAGTTTTAGTTTCATTGGTGGTAGTGATTTAAGTGGTCCTATTGCTCGTTTGCAAAATGCTGTATCATTTAATTATTATGCTAATACCAAAGTATATGATGATAATGCTGATAAAAAAATAAATGAATAAATATGAATACTCAGAGTAGGTATGAAAGATTTGTTAGTAACGGAAAATGTGAATATGTTCCATTTATACCAATTATTAAACAATCAAGTGATTATTATGTTATGTTTGATTCAAATGTGATGAGAATGGATACTTTATCTTATCAATATTATAAGAATCCAAATTATGGTTGGGTAATATTACAAGCAAATCCAGAGTATGGTTCTTTAGAATTTTCAATACCAAATGGTACGATAATAAGAATACCTTATCCTATTGAAAATGTATTAAATGCATATAATGAAGATATAAAAAAATATAAGCAAATTTATGGCGATACAAAATAATAGTGTTGTTCAATCAATTGGTGAGAAAATATTATATATTGAACCAAATAATATAAATGGTGGTACGGGAGTTCCCGTACCACTTGAAAATTTATGTGTTTATGCTGAATTAAAAGTTGAATATGGTAGTCTTCATACAGAAAGTTATAGTCAAGATGGTCAATATTTTGTATTAAGATTAAGTATTAATGAAAATGGAGAATCAAATGTATCATTATATAATGGTATTCAAATAGATAATTCTAATGATACATTTCTTTCAACTGAAGGATATGGAAATTATACAATAAACACATTAAATAATGCTCAAACAGAAGAATTATTTGGTGTTGAATCAATAGAAATTTCTTATAATAGTTATGCAGTACCAGAAGTTAATATAAAATTTGT
>JAEIGA010000076.1_pt1 | contig 128386 bp, 102 predicted proteins | sample 9270691 | NCBI WGS metagenome assembly JAEIGA01 (sample SAMN17057246, study PRJNA624740) | gut metagenome | biome: biome; isolation source: fecal sample | host: Bos grunniens | place: China: Xizang | collected 2019 | reverse complement strand
GGTGGATGTGATTCCTTCTGATGAGGATATTCAGAACAAGTGGGTGAATGACCTTGCTGCCTCTTATGCCGCTCAGCCTAGACTATGTAATGCTCTTAAGTCAGCGAAGCTGGAAATTGTAGAGAAGGATGATGCCAAGTATGTTACCTTCCTTGTCCAGAACCTTGCCATCAAGACCTGGATCGAGGAGAACAGACTTTTCGAAATTGAGGGACTCTATAGAAAGCACCTTGGCTCATCAAAAGTATATCTGAGAGTTGGAGTCGTGCCGGTTGAGGAGACTGCAACTACAATCTATCTTTCAAGCGAGAAGGCTCAGGACCTTAGAGAGAAGAATCCTGAAGTGGATAAGCTTATCACTCAGCTTGAACTTGATCCTAAATAGTAAAATTATACGGTTATGAAATTACGTTGCGAGAATCTCGTAAAGAAATATGGTGCCAGAACAGTCGTGAAGGGAGTTTCAATGGAAGTTTCCCAGGGAGAGATTGTGGGTTTCCTTGGTCCTAACGGAGCAGGAAAGACTACAAGTTTCTATATGATGACCGGTCTTGTTGTGCCAAACGGAGGTAAGATCTTCCTTGATGATGAGGATATTACCAAGCTTCCGATGTATCAGAGAGCCCAGAAGGGTATCGGTTATCTTGCTCAGGAGGCTTCAGTATTTAGAAAGATGTCTGTAGAGGACAACATCATGTCTGTGATGGAGATGTCTTCCTATACCAAAGCAGAGAGAAAGGACAGACTTGAGTCGCTTCTTGATGAGTTCTCCCTCCATAAGGTAAGAAAGAACCTGGGTATCCAGTTGTCAGGAGGTGAGAGAAGACGTTGCGAGATTGCACGTGCCTTGGCTATCGACCCTAAGTTCATCCTTCTTGATGAGCCTTTTGCGGGAGTCGACCCTATTGCGGTTGAGGATATCCAGCACATCATTGCAAAACTGAAGTATAAGAACATCGGAGTCATCATCACCGACCACAACGTTGGAGAGACCCTGGCCATCATCGACAGAGCCTACCTGCTTTATGAGGGTAATATCCTTCAGAGCGGAACCCCTGAGGCCTTGGCATCAGATGAGGACGTGAGAACAAAATACCTTGGATCCAACTTCGTATTGAAGAGATCAGCGGCCTTCGAGAAAGCAAGAGAAATGGCAGAGAATAAATAAGTAAAACCATAAGTAATATCAACCAGATGAGAATATTGAAAGTTTTTATCGTTGCCTTGACATCTATGGCGCTTTTTGCCGGATGTAAGGGTCCAGGCGTGGAAAAGGATGAGGATTCCTTGACTATATCTGAGGAGGTCCTTGAGTTCAGCAACGAAAAGTCAAGTAAAGAGATAAGTCTTCTTGCAAACCATGATTGGTCGGTTTTTGGAGAACTTCCTAAATGGCTAAGCATCAACCCCCTGAATGGAATCGGTTTTTATGCGAAGCAACCTGTGACAGTTTCAGTTGTTGCCAATGATGGGGAGGCTAGAGAGCATGCTGTGACCTTTATGTGCGGTACCGCTTCCAAGACCTTGCTCGTGAAGCAGGCAGCAGTACCAGCCCCACCTGTCGCTCCAAAGGAGGAGATACTTTTCAAGGAGACCTTTACAGAAAGTCTTGGAGCCTTTACTATTGTAGATAAGAATCGTCCTGATGCCCTAAAGGCAGTATGGGAGTATTCTAAGGATTATGAGTGTGCAAAAGGAACAGCCTATGTGAATGCGACTCAGCAGAATCTTGCTGCAGAGAGCTGGCTTATCTCTCCGGAGATTGATTTGACTCAGGCTCCGGCTGCATATATGACATTTGAGCATGCGGGAGGTTATTTCGGAACCCCTAAGAATGAGGCAACTGTCTGGATTACTAAGGATGATGGAACTAACTGGTCTGAACTTAAGATAACTACTTATCCTACAAGCTGGGCCTTTATTCCAGCCGGAACTTGGAATCTGAAGGACTATCTTGGAAGTAAGGTGAAGGTTGCATTCAAATACCTAAGTACTTCTACCAAAGCAGGTACATGGGAGATCCGCAATCTTACTATTGCTACTGTAGAGGAGGTGAAGGATGCTCCGAGCAAGGTTACTGGCTGGCTTGAGCTCCCTGCGATGACTGATGCTCAGAAGCAGAGCTATTACTCTCACTCTTTCAAACTAAACAACAAGAATTACAGAAATTATTCTTTTGTATGGGATGAGGAGTCTTTGGTGGCATCTTGGGTGGCATATCCTCTTTGTGGAATTTATACAAACAAGGCAGTGGAGCGCTCTGAGGACTGGACTTATAATCCAAATCTAAGTACAGACATCCAGCCTTCATTCATCAAAGGCTTTGTAAGTCTTGGATACAGCGGTTATGATAGAGGACATCAGATTCCTTCAGCAGACAGACTATGCTGCACGGAGGCAAACGAGCAGACTTTCTATTTTACAAATGCAACTGCTCAGAACTCTCAGCTCAACCAGGGTACTTGGGGCAAACTTGAGGATAAGGTGAGAAGCTGGAGCAATTATCTTGATACTCTTTATGTTGTAACTGGTTGTACCGTTGCGGGTAGTGATAAGACTGTCAAGGATCATAGCAATCCTGCAAAGACAGTGGTGGTGCCAAGTGGCTATTACAAGGCTCTTCTTGGATATAAGAAGAATATGGAAGGCGAGACTCAAGGTTATGTGGGACTTGCATTCTACTTCGACCATAAGAATTATGACACCTACACAACTCAGGCTATCACTATCGACCAACTTGAGGAGAAACTTGGAATGGATATGTTCGTAAACCTTACAGAGAAGATCGGAAAGGACGCTGCAGATAAGGTTGAGTCGAAGATTGACTCTTGGTGGAAACTAGATTAATAATATAAACAGATATGAAGAAAACTTTAATTTCAGTACTTAGTGTTATGGCATTGGCGTCATGTAACAATGCAAACCCGTTGATTGACGGTTGGGATACCCCATATGGAATTCCTCCTTTCGCACAGATCGAGGAGGCACATTATCTTCCTGCCATTGAGGCTGGTATCAAGCAGCAGGCAGAGGAGATCGAGGCGATTATCGCAAATACTCAGGAGCCTACATTTGAGAATGTGATCGAGGCATACGACAGATCTGGAGAGATTCTTTCACGTACTTCATCTGTTCTTTTCAACCTTTCTGAGTCAGATGCAACTGATTCAATGCAGAAGATTGTTGAGCAGGCTTTGCCTCTTATCACAGCTCATAGCAACGATATCTATATGAACCCTGCATTCTTTGCTAAGGTAGATGCTCTTTACAAGAAGATTGATGAGCTTGGTCTTGACAGAGAGCAGCAGATGGTGCTTAAGAAGATCCACAATTCTTTTGTGAAGAATGGTGTTGCCCTTAACGAGGCAGATCAGGCAAAGATGCGCGAGATCAATAACGAGCTTTCTACTCTTGAGTTCAACTTTGGTAACAATCTTCTTGCTGAGAATAATGCCTTTGCTGAGAAATTCGGAATTTCTATCTCTCAGTATACTACAAAGATGACAACAAGCGAGGACAGAGCTTTGCGTGAGCAGATGTTCAAGGCTTACTCATCAAGAGGAAACAATAACAACGATAAGGATAACAAGGAGATCTGTAAGAGAATCATGGAACTTCGTATCCAGAAGGCAAATCTTCTAGGCTATACTAACCCTGCAGACTATATCTTGGCTGATAAGATGGCAGGTAATGCTGCAACAGTTGACAGCTTCTTGGCTGAGATCATGACTGCAGCTGTGAAGAAGGCTAAGGAAGAGGTTGCTGACATGCAGAAGATTATGAATGAGGACATCGCTGCGGGCAAGCTTCCAAAGGGTTCTAAGATCGAGCCTTGGGACTGGTTCTACTATGCTGAGCGTGTCCGCGTTGCAAAATACAACCTTACTGAGGAGGAGACTATGCCTTACTTCAAGATGGAGAATGTCCGTCAGGGAGTATTCAACCTTGCAAAGAAGCTATATGGTATCAATGTAGAGCCTGTTGAGGGTGTTGAGGTTTACCATCCGGATGTTGAGGCGTTCAAGGTTACTGATGCAGATGGTTCCCTTATCGGTATCTTCCTTTCTGACTACTTCCCACGCTCTACAAAACGCGGTGGTGCTTGGATGACTAACTTCGTTGAGCAGTACAAGGATGCAGAGGGTAACAATATCCGCCCTGTAATCGTTAACGTGGGCAGCTTCAATGCTCCTACTGAGGACCGTCCTTCTCTTCTTTCTCTTGACAATACAGAGACTCTTTTCCATGAGTTCGGACATGCTCTTCACGGCCTTCTAAGCCAGTGTACATATAAGACAGTTGCAGGAACAAGCGTTTCACGTGATTTCGTCGAGCTCCCATCTCAGATCCATGAGAACTGGGCCTTCCTTCCTGATATGCTTGCAACTTATGCCTTCCACTATGAGACTGGAGAGGTTATCCCTGCAGAGCTTGTGAAGAAGATTCAGGAGACTTCAAACTTCAACCAGGGCTTCATGACAGCTGAGCTTTGTGCAGCATCTATCCTTGACTTGAAGTGGCATCAGCTTACTTCAATGGAGGGAATCGAGGTTGAGGAGTTTGAGGCAAAGGTTTGCCGTGAGATGGGTCTTAACGAGCAGATCATCCCTCGTTACCGTTCGACTTATTTCAACCACATCTTCAACAGCGGCTATAGTGCCGGATACTACAGCTACCTATGGGCTGAGGTTCTTGATAAGGATGCATATGAGTTCATCGAGGCTTCTCAGGATCCTGCTGCAGCTGCTATGTCTTTCCGCAAGAACATCCTTGAGATGGGTGGAAGCGAGGAACCTATGACTCTTTATAAGAGATTCCGTGGTCAGGAGCCAGATGCTTCTGCACTTCTTCGCGGACGTGGACTATAATCTTTAATAGCATAAAACTAATAACCGTATATTATGAAAGTAACTAAATCCCTTTTCCTTTCGCTAGCCCTTGCTGCTTGTGTGGGATGCTCGTATGAGCCTGTTGATACCTTCGTTGAGTCTCAGGACCCTAATCCTCTTACTCAGGAGCAGGTTGATGCTTGGGCTCAGGTTGGTGTCGGTCTTAATGCTTCTTGGGCTGATCCGGATGTTCGTCATCCTCGTAGCACTGTGCCTGCCAATCTTGTTGATGGTGGATACAAACTTACTCTTTGGAAGGGTGAGAAAGGTGGCGCGATGGTGATGCTTTGGGCTGCTGAGGCTGTTGATGGAGTTGAGTGCAAGGTGGGCGAGTTCAAGTCTGCAGATGCTGTCCTTCCTGCTTCTGTCGCTCAGGCCCGTTTTGTACGCTATACTCTTTCTGATGAGGTGCTTCAGTCAGGTAGACCTAAGTGTCTTGTGCCTGATATGCTTGACAATCTTGACAGATTTGATATGGCTGCGCAGACTGCACGTCCAGTGTGGCTTACTGTTTCTGTCCCTCAGGATGCTGCTGCAGGTGTTTATAAGACTACAGTGACTCTTAGCCATAACGGTCGTGGCAAGGTGACTCTTCCTCTTGAGGTTGAGGTTGTTGACCATGTTCTTCCAGAGCCTGCCAAGTGGAATTACCACCTTGATTTGTGGCAGCACCCGACAGCTGTTGCCCGTATCAATGGTCTTCAGTGCTGGAGCGATGCTCATTTCGAGGCTCTAAGACCTCAGATGGAGCTTCTTGCAGCTGCTGGTCAGAAGGTAATTACTGCCAATCTTAACAAGGATCCTTGGAACCACCAGTGCTATGATGCATATGATAATATGATCAAGTGGATTAAGATGGCCGATGGAAACTGGGTGTATGATTATACAGTCTTCGACCGTTGGGTTGAATTCATGCTTGGTCTTGGCATCAATAAGATGATCAACTGCTACTCTATGCTTCCATGGAACTGCGAGCTTGAGTATCTTGATGAGATAAAGGCAGAGAAGGTGACTGTTGTCGCTGAGCCTGGTACTCCTGTCTTTACTGAGATGTGGACTCCGTTCCTTAAGGATTTCAAGAAGCATCTTGAGCAGAAGGGCTGGTTGCACTTCACTAATATCGCTATGGATGAGCGTTCTCCTGAGACTATGCAGATTGCTGCTGACCTTCTTGAGAAGATTGCTCCGGAGATGGGTTTTGCCCTTGCTGACAACCACGAGTCATATAAGAAGTTCACCATGATGCGTGATGTATGTCTTTTCCAGAGACAGGAGCTTGATCCTAAGGATCTTGAACTAAGAAGATCTCGTGGACAGAATACTACATTCTACATCTGTTGTGCTCCACCTTATCCTAATACATTCACATCTTCAGATCCTTATGAGGCAGAGCTTCTTGGCTGGTATGGTGTTGCAAAGGATTTTGACGGAATGCTTCGTTGGGCTTATAACTCTTGGCCTGAGAATCCTATGATGGATTCGTCATTCGGTAACTGGCCTGCCGGTGATACTTACTTCACTTATCCTGGTGCCCGTTCTTCTATCCGTTTTGAGCGCTTGATCGAGGGAATCCAGGCGGCTGAGAAGGTTCGTATCCTACGTAAGAAGGGTGTTGATGTTTCTGAGCTTGACAAGGCTTTTGAGAAACTTCTCTCTCTTGATATCAATGATCCTAAGCAGCCTTGGCATGAGATTACAAATGAGCTTGAGGCTATAATGGCTAAGGTCTCCAGATAATATTAAATAAAGTAACACTAGCCTCTGACGATCCTCCCCGCAAGCGGGTCCCCTCCCTTTTCGGGAGCCAACGTCGTCAGAGGCTAGTGTTGCTTTATATTCTATAGACCTATAATAACACTTCTGACGAGGTCGGGAGCTTTTTTGCCGTCGACAATCTCTGTCCTGATGAAGATGTTTTCAGGACTCATTCCGTAGGTGCGTGTGAGAAGATTGAAGACATAGTGTGCTCTCTGCTCGCTTAGGGCCTGGTTACGTTTTGCAGATCCGGTGTTCTTGTCAGCACTTCCCATGATGGTAACGTTCATCGTGCAGTTCTCATTTATAGAGGCGAGGATGTTTCTGACGTAGAAGTCAAGATGTTCAAGTTCCTTTGCATTCAGACTTGCCTTTCCGATCTCAAAGTAGAAGGTGGCCGGACTTATGTTGTCCAAGATCAGCATTTCATTCTCCACTTCGTCCCGAAGCTGCTGATTCTCATTTTCAAGGGCCCTGTTTGCCTCTTCCAATGACTTGTTCTTGTTTTTAAGTACCAGTTTGTCTGCTTCAAGAGCCAGTACATGAGACTCAATCTCGTTTATCTGTTCAGAACTGAAGTTGACGATATCCTCATATACTGTTGATACTCTCGAGAATGAAGGTCTGCCTATGTTGATTGATACTCCAAAGGTTGCAGAAGCGAGGATGGCGAGGCCACCGCTGGCCTGGGCGACTCGTCCATTGACTGCTGTGCCTCGGAGGTCGAGATTGAGGCTTACCCTGTCTGATATTCTCATCTTGTTGATCAGGCCGACTCCGGCTGCAAGTTCATTGTCGACATACTTGTTTCCTAAGGTGTTGTATGCCCTGAAGTATCCTGCGTGGAGATAAGGAACGAAGTCCCAGAATCTGGTCTGTTTATATCCGCTCAAGGCATTTGAGAGATTCCAAAGCATGTCGCCGTGAATATATGCGTATCCGAATTCGCCCTCTTTTTCAGCGATGAACTTTGAGTAGAAACCTTGGTATCCGAGTCTAGCACCAATACTTGGTGTAAACCATTTACCGAGGTAGGCGTCGATAGACGGGGTAGGGGAAAGCTTGTAAGGGTCGAGCCAGAAGATGCTGACTCCTCCTCCTGTTCCGATGAAGGTGTTGTCAATGAACCTGTTGGTCTCGTATGGTCCTCGAACTATCCTTCCGTAGGCATCTCTATTGTTGTTTTCCTGAGCCATGACTGCAGGAGATGCAGCTAGAGTCGCTGCTGTGAGAGCTGCTGCTCCCATAAAAAATTTGAAGCTTTTCATAAACACAAAAATTAAAAGGTGTTATGAAAAGTCGGATTACAAATTAAGGACCGAATGAGTTATTTTGTTATATTTGTCTAATTACAACTAATAACATTATTTTTTTTGATATGAAAGTACCCGCTAAAACTGTTAAAAAGAACGCTTTGGCGATTGCCCTGTTCTTTGCCCTCCTCTTTTTCTTGCCAGTCAACATACCTTATAAGATATCTTTCCCGCTTTTGACTCTTGCAATTGCAGGTATCTGGGTTCTGCCTTGGCAGATGACTTTAGGAATGGCCTTTTCCTTCTTGGGAGACTTTATGGGTGCGGCCGGAAATTTTCTTGGTCAGATGGGATTCTTTGCTCTTGCACACATCTTTATGATCAGCTGGTTTGCAACTAAGATGAAAAAAATAAATTGGCAGTACTTTTTCGGCGCTGCCGTTGTTGTACTGCCAATTCTTATTTCTGCATATACTCTTGTCGTTCCTCATGCTCCTGCCGGAATCATCATGATCGGCGTTACAAGCTATGCGACTATCATCTCTATAATGCTCTATAGTGCAATCATCACTTATCATTCAACAAGAACTGAGAAGAGGATGTCTAATAGCGCATGGTGTATCGCTATAGGAGCCCTTCTTTTTGTCTTCTCAGACTACATTCTTGCTTGGAACAAGTTTGTGAGTCCTATCGAATACCGTAAGTATCTTGTTATGGTTCCTTACTATGGAGCTCAGTTCCTATTGTTCATAGGAGCATCAAGATTCAGAAAATAGACTAGTAAATTCCTGAGGACTCAAACTGTCCTTTAATGAAAGCGATTGAAGCTCCATACTCCTTTATCAGACCATCTGATGAAGGAGTATCGTTTTGATACCAGTTCCATGTAAGGCTGAAGTCAACTCTGCTTGCATCCTTGTCAATGATACCAGCCATTGGGAATGAAGCGAAACCTGTTCCTGTCAAGATAGCTGAACTATAACCATTCTTAAGAGATTCACCCTTTGCATCATGGTATACATATAGGTAAAGAACATCTCCTGTGCTGTGCTCATCATCATATACAAGGTAGATAGGATGCTCTACAGCAGATCCTTCCTTGTACTCGATAGTGAACTGAAGGTTGAGGTATCCACCTGAGAACCACGCAGATGTGATCTTGATAGGATCTTTTCCAAGCTTGTCAATCTGCTCCTGAGACATCTGTGTCAATACGTAAGGTGCTTTTACAAGCGGTTCGATATACATCTTGAGTCTTACATCGTACTCGTTGCTCTTTCCACCCTCTGTGTGGTTAAGGATGTCGCAGATTGTATACACGCGGTTCAATGTATCAAGAGATACTGATACATATTTCTCTACAACGTTGAAAATGTTTCCGTTATCAGTGACATACTGTCCCTCGACAACATTACCCATAGTAATGTTGTTATAAAGGAGAGTCTTGTCTCTCTCACATGAAGTTGTCACAGCCGATAGGCATAGTAGTCCGGCAAAAAAGCCGGCGATTGATTTAATAAAACCTTTTTTTGTCATAATCGTTATAATATTTATTTCATGCCACAACGGGCACAGTCTGCAAAGATACACTACAGATACAATTCTTACAACAGTAAGACCTTAATTTCTGCTAAATTCGCATCCGCAGTAAAGCTGGTTGTAGAAGTCCATCTCCTTGATAATCTGGTTCCTTCTCTCCTGAAGCCCACCTTTTCTCCAGTTCTGGTCCCACCATAAAACCTCTTCTCCACCTTCTGCGCTTACTTTTTTGCAAGCTGAACTTCCTGCTTCGTTGATCTGCTCAAGGCTTTTCCATCGCGAGGAGGCGAGGGTTGTTGTGATAAGTTTAATGCCACGCTCCTGTGCATATCGTGCGCTTCGCTCAAGACGGAGGGAGAAACATCTGAAACATCTTCCTCCACGCTCAGGTTCATCCTCCATTCCCTTGATGTGCTCAAGCCAGCAGTCGTGGTCGTAGTCGGCGTCGACAATTTCAAGACCAAGGGCTTCACAATAACGTGTGCACTCATTCTTTCTGATGATGTATTCTTCGTATGGGTAGATGTTAGGATTGCAATAATATATAATAGGTGTAATGCCATTATTCATAAGGCATTCTATGATTGCGCTTGAGCAAGGAGCGCAGCAGGTATGTAATAATACAGTCTTTTGATCTGCAGGTATGTCCAATATGTTTTTTTGATGTTTTTTCATCTTGAATTTTTATAAATTACTGCAAAAATAACCATTTTTCATTATCTTAGCACCTGACACAAGACTATAAAGCAAGAAAGATAAATTTATGAAGAGAACTGTATTGGTTATTTTCGTTTTGGCGGTGATTTCAGTGATTACATCATGTAATAAGGAGCCACAGATTACTCCACCTACGCCGACTAACGAGAAAAAAGTTCCTATTGTGAAGATTTATACAGATGGCAAGGCTGCTGTTACTGACAAGAAGAACTATAAACCAGGAACCCTAGTGATTTTGGACCCGGATGGAACGTACTGGGACACTCCTAAGTTTGAGGCAAGAATGGGTATCCGTGGTAGAGGAAACTCAACATGGAATATGGACAAGAAGCCTTACAAGATCAAGTTTGACGAGAAGCAGAGCATCTTTGGCTATGCTGCTGATAAGGAGTGGGTGCTTTTGGCTAACCACGCTGACAAGTCGCTTCTTAGAAATATCACAGCGATGAAGCTTTCAGAAATCGTCGGTATGGAGTGGACTCCGGCAATGCTTAGCGTTGAGGTCTATTTCAATGATGAGTATCTTGGATGCTATACTTTCTCAGAGCATAAGAAGGTATCAAAATCAAGAGTCAATCTTGATATTGTAGAAGAGGGCGATAACGAGGGCGATGCTGTCACAGGTGACTACTATTTTGAGATTGAGCAGTTTATGGATGAGACAACTTGTTGGATGACAGAAAGATGTCGTATTCCTATGATGTTCTCAGATCCAGAGGTTCCTACTCCTGCCCAATTGGCTTATGTCATGAAGTATTTTGCAGACACTGAGGACGCTCTTATGGGAGATGACTTCGGCGATCCTGAAAAGGGTTATGCTAAGTGGATTGATGTGGACTCATTCATCAACGCATATTTTGTCAATGAGATTACAAAGAACGTGGATGGTAACATGAGAAAGAGCTCCTTCATTACTAAGAAGAAAGGTGAAAAACTGGTTATGTACCATGTCTGGGACTATGACCTGACACTTGGTAGAGGAAGTATAGAATCGGAGTTTTTTGCAACTAACGGTCCTGAGGGATGGTTTATCCAGCAGTGCTCATATCAGGAGAAATATGATCCGGCAAACAAGAGCACTAACTGGTATGTGAGATTGTTCCAGGACCCAGGTTTCCGCCACAAGGTTAAGGAGAAATGGATTGAGATCTATCCTGAACTTCTGAAGGTGCCTGATTATATCGATGAGAATGCTGAATTCATCAAGGGCGCACAGAGCCGCAACTTTGTGAAATGGCCTATCCTTTCTGGAACATACCAGAGAGAGGTTGATAAAGTCAAGGATTTCTATACTAAGCGTATTGCCTGGATGAATACCGAGATCATGAAATACGAATAAGGCAAAAAAAGAGGCTGACCCAAATGGTCAGCTTCTTTTTTTGGGGGCGGAAGAGAAGTACAGGAGGATAACAACGGAAAACTAAATCCCTCCCACTTCGTGGGCCCCTCCCGTTCACAAGGCCACGGGCGGCCATGGTTTTCCTTATGTTACCCTCCTGAACAATCGCATTACGCCTAAAATAGCTATTCTTTTGGTTATCAAAAGAATAGCTATATTTTTGCACCTAATTCCTGATCCCTAGTCTCATCATCTAAGTAGATTTACACCTTGGCAAAGAATCAAGGGAATTCTTGCCAAGGTGTCATTAAAAATCTTCATTTTGAACTCAAATGAGTATACCTTGACGAAAAATCAGCCAATTTATAGTCAAGGTGTTCCAGGAGGGAGGATAGTAGTGATTGTGGAGGCGTGTCCACCCGCGGACACGGGTAGCGGGAGGGGCCCGACGGAGACAAGTGGTCGAAGACCACGCAGGAAACGTTGGGAGGGTCCGGAGTGAGCGAAGCGAACGGAGTCCTCCACAATCACTGCTATCCTCCCGGTGCAATATTATATAAAACAAAAAGAGTGACTAATCAGTCATTGACTTTTTAGTCACCCTCTTTTTATTTTGAAAGTTCAATGATGTGATCGATGGTGTCAGGGATCTGGCCGATGTGGAGGATAAGGTTGTCACCGTCTTGTGTGAATTTGACCTTTTCACCAGTCTTGAAGACTTTGGCACTCTTGATCTTTCCTGTGTTCTCGATGTAGATTACAGGATCTGTCTGCTTAAGCACATGGACGTAGGTCTTTCCTGCCTTTGTTGTAGTTGTTCCCCAAGGTTTGTTTATGACCTCATTGACTCGTGTTCCATAAATTGTCTCACCGTTTTCATCAAGCCATGCTCCTACTTCCTTTAGTCTGTCCAGTGCTGTCTGAGGGAGTTCTCCGTTAGGTTGAGGACCGATGTTCATGAGAAGGTTGGCATTCTTGCCGGCTGCTCTTACAAGCAAGTGGATGATCTCTTTTGCAGACTTGTAGTTCTGATCTTCAATCTTATATCCCCACATTCCATTCATTGTCTCGCAAGTCTCCAAAGGAAGTCTGCTGACGCCTGCTCCTTGTGAGAATCCTGAACTGTTCTCTCCAGGAAGGTCTCTTTCAAAAATCTGAAGGTCTTCTCCAGGGTATGGGTCTCTGTGGTGGTTGTTACCTACAAGGCATGATGGCTGAAGTTTGTGGATAAGTGCGTACTGCTCCTCATACTGCCAATCGAAGTTCTTGTCGTGATCCCAGAATCCGTCAAACCAGATTGCCCCGATAGGACCATAGTTTGTGAGAAGTTCGGTAAGCTGGTTGTTCATGAACTTGTAATAGTTTGGCCAGTCATCTCCCTTCTTGTCAGGTCTTGTTTTGTGTCCTGTGTTGCCGAGCGGATAGTCGTGTCTTCTCCAGTCAAGGTGTGAGTAGTAGAAGTGGAGCTTGATGCCCTGTTTGTGGCACTCGTCTGCCAATTCCTTGATGATGTCGCGCTTGAATGGGGTTGCGTCGACGATGTTGAAGTCGCTCTGCTTAGTGTGGAACATCGAGAAACCGTCGTGGTGGCGGCTGGTGAAGCAGATGTACTTTGCTCCTGCTGCCTTGATGGCTGATACCCATGCCTTTGCGTCGAATTTTGATGGGTAGAAGCCTGATGCCAGCTTTTCGTATTCCTTGTAGTGGATGTTTCTGTTCTGCATGTACCACTCGCCCTGAGCTGTCATGCTGTAGATGCCCCAATGGATGAAGATACCGAAACTGTTGTCGCGGAATTCCTCTCTTGCCTTGAGGTTGGCTTCTGATGGGACGTACTCCTGAGCGTGTACGCCATAACTTGCAGTCACTAGCATAGCAGCTGCAAGTATGAACTTATATAGACTTTTCATGATTTTATAGCTCTACTTCAACGTTCCAGTTATGGATGTCCGGTGAATCTCCGTACATCATTGATGTCATGGCCTTATAAAGAGCAAGACTCTTAGGACCGCACTCATCAGGCTTACCAAATGTGTAGACTGTGCTCTCTTCTGACTCGAGGAATGGCTTGTCGACAATCTTGTGTACAGGAGTGATGACTACTGCGGTACCGCACTGTCCTACCTCGTCGAACTCTGCAAGTTCAGCTACCTTTACTGGTCTTCTCTCTACTGTCATTCCCAAGTCTGCGGCTACAACCTCAAGAGACTTGTTTGTGATGGAAGGAAGGATTGAACTTGACTTTGGAGTGATGTAGCTGTTGCCTTTGATTGCGAAGAAGTTAGCCGCATTGTACTCCTCGATGGTATCTTTTGTAAGAGGATCAAGGTAAAGTGCTGCTCTGAAACCAAGCTTGTGGGCAATGTTAAGAGACTTTAGAGAGATTGCATAGTTTGCTCCAAGTTTGTAGCATCCTGTTCCGTTAGGTGCAGCTCTGTCGTAGTTTCTTGAAATGACAGCGTTTGAAGGCTCAAGTGTGCCTCCTGTATATGCTCCAACCGGTGCACAAAGCATAAGGAACAGACACTCAGTAGAAGAATGAACTCCAAGCTGAGCATTGACACCGATAAGGGTAGGTCTGAGATATAGGGCTGCATTTGTTCCGTAAGGAGGGATGAAGTCCGCATTCTCACGTACGCTCTGCTTACACATCTTGACAAACAAGTCTACATCTGGGGCAGGAATGCAGAGAGCATTTGCTGAATCGATCATGCGCTTTGCATTTTCTTCAGGTCTGAAGAGAGTAACCTTGCCATCTTTGTGTCTGAAAGCCTTAAGACCTTCAAAGCACTCGATGCCATAGTGCAGGGCTCCTGCAAATGTGCTTAGGACGATATTGTCATCGCTTGTGCTGATGATCTCACCCCATTTTCCATCGGAGTATTTGCACAGCAGGATCGTGTTTGTCTTTGTGTAGGAGAACGTCAGTTTGCTCCAATCAATCTGTGTCATTATGTGGTTAGTTTAAATGGTTGTTATATAGTATCTTATTTTGCGTTTGCTATGATGTTGTGGGATGTTCCCTTGCTTAGTCTGTAGGTCATAGGCTCTCTGAATCCGATGAGGAAGTCCTTGATCGACATTCTCTTCTTGCCGGCAAGCTGAACCTCATCAATAGAGATAAATCCGTCAAGGGTGCTTATCCAGAAGTAGTTCTTGTTGTCTGATATGATCGTTCCAGGCTCAGTTTTTCCATCGATACCCAGCAGGCCTACCATAGTCTGGTAGTCTCTGTCGTCGACTTTTGAAGCCTTGTAAATCTTCATCTGAGTTGTCTTGCCATCTTTCACAAGTTCTGTGAAGGCAGCCGGATATGGACTCAAGCCACGGATGAGGTTATAGATCTCTTTTGTCTTGGCCTCCCAGTCGATATGGCAGAGCTCTCGAGTGAGCTTTGGTGCTGGCTTGAGAACCTCAGAACCCTGGATGAAGGTCTTCTGTGGACGGAATTCAACATGCTTCTCGATAATCTTCTCTACAGTCTGGACAACAACCTCTGCTCCAATCTCCATAAGCTTGTCGTGAAGGTCTCCAGCTGTATCGGTAGGCTCGATCTTTACCTGCTCTCTCATCATGATGTTACCTGTGTCCATTCCCTCGTCAATCATGAATGAGGTTACACCGCTGACATTGTCACCGTTGATGACAGCCCAGTTGATAGGCGCAGCACCTCTGTACTGAGGAAGAAGGGCTGCATGGAGGTTGAAGGTACCTAACTTAGGCATTTCCCATACAACCTTAGGGAGCATTCTGAAAGCAACTACTACGAACAGGTCAGGTTTCCAGCTCTGAAGGGCGCTGAGGAATTCAGGATCCTTCAATGAAATCGGCTGAAGAATAGGGAGCTTATGCTCCACAGCATATTTCTTCACAGCGCTTTCATTTACTTTAAGGCCTCTTCCGCTTGCCTTGTCAGCAACTGTAACTACTCCGACAACGTCGTAGCCTTCTTTGATAAGGGCGTCCAGAGATGCTACAGCAAACTCAGGTGTACCCATGTATACGATTCGAGTCTTTTTGAAATATCCCATTACTTTAGTCTTTATTTTTCTTGTCAGATTCTTGATCTTGTCTGTACTGAAGATAGATGAGTCATTGATTGCCTGCCATGTCAGGAATACTCCGATAGGGAAGAGTACATATGTTGATATGAATACACCCAGATGGGCGCTCACGGCTCCGTCTCTCGCAAGTTTCTGGCCAGAGATATCAATTACCCAGTATAGTACGAAGAACAATACTGAAATGATTGCAGGTGTTCCAAGCCCTCCTTTTCTGATGAGGGCTCCGATAGGGGCTCCGATGAAGAAGAAGATGAAGCATGCAAGTGAAAGTGAGAACTTTATGAGGATTCCCACGTCGATCCTTCGGAGCAGATAGTTATACATATATGTCTCTCTGTTGAAGGATGTGATGGTAGAACTATATTCTCCCACAGCAGTTGAAGCATACTCGCAGGCTGTGATTTCAGCATCGATGTTATCCCATTTATTAAGGATATCGATAGGGAAGTTACCATTGACGTATGTCTTGGCAGTTGTATCAAGCTGGTCGTTGTGCTGGAGAATACGGCTCTGCCTTAGCACCTTAAGGTTTACAAGCTTAGTAGAGTCATTTAGGTGGGTGAGGGAGTCTTTGTCGTGGACAAGTTCCTTGAGTTTCTTGGACTTGACCTCATCTCCAAATCGGCTTGAGTCTGATTTCTGGAAAGAGTAATTCTCCAAAGGAATGATCAGAGTCTGCTTATCAAAGCTGATTCTTTGAAGCTGTAGGGTGGTATCCCTATATTTTCTGTCATTAGTCTCCTCGTAGTTCGTTCCGCTGAACAGGGCAAAGGTGAGGTAGGTCTTGCTTTCTGACATGCTCATCTTCGCTGAGTCTGCGATGGTAAGGCTGGTGTTCCCCTTTGTACCTCTGTGGTTGTACACCATCACTCCATGGAGCATGCCTGTCTCATCGTTGCGTTCGTTTACTCTCAGGATGTAGCCGTCAATGCCATCGTAGAAGGTTCCTGTCGGAATCTTGATCTCTTCCTTCGTCCTGCTGATATCATCCCTGAGCGTAAAGATCTTGTTGAATGCAACAGGAATGAGGTTGTTGGATGCGAAGAAGGCAGCGATACTAACAATGAAGCAGACAATTGCAAGAGGAGTAAGAACCCTCTTCAAGGATATGCCCGCAGCCTTGATGGCAAGCAGCTCATTGTTTTCACTTAGGTTTCCAAGGGTCATCATCGACGCAAGCAGGGTGGCAAGCGGAAGTGACAACGGAATCAAGGTGGCGTTGCCCCAGAACAGGAACTCAAGGATGACCTTGAATCCAAGTCCCTTGCCCACAAGCTCGTCGATGTACAACCATAGGAACTGCATCACCAGGATGAACATGACGACGAAGAGGATCGCGATAAACGGTCCAATAAACGATGTCAATATGAATTTATCAAGTTTCTTCATCCTGGTATGCTTTTGAATTAGCGTGTAGCTAGTTCTACCAACTTCTCAGCAGCTGCGCCAAGACCGTTAAGGTCCTTACCGCCAGCGGTAGCCAAGCCTGGCTGTCCGCCACCGCCGCCAAGAATAAGCTTAGCTGCCTCGCGAACATCAGCGCCGGCATTCTTGCCAGCCTTTACAAGGTCTGCTGTATACATTACAAGAAGCTGTGGCTTGCCGTCAGCCTCAAGAGCTGCAACGACAGCAAGGTTCTGCTCCTCTTTCTGAAGCATGAAGGCTGCATTCTTAAGCATTGCAGGATCCATTGCGGAGTCAATCTTTACAAGTTTGATTCCGTTTGTCTCAACTGCCATACCCTTTAGAGTTCCCTTAAGTGCAAGAGTCTTCTCCTTTGCAATCTCCTCCATCTGCTTCTTGAAGGTCTCGTTCTCCTCAACCATCTTTCTGATGGCGCCTGCAAGGTCAGGAACATTATTGAAGAAGGCTTTAGCTGTACGGATTGTCTCAGCCATCTCGTCAACAAGAGCCTCAGCGTGAACTCCGGTAACAGCCTCTATACGGCGAACGCCTGCAGCGATAGCTGACTCAGATACAAGCTTGAAGAAACCGATGCGGCCTGTTGCTGAAGCATGTGTACCTCCACAAAGCTCACATGACTCGCCGAACTTGACCACGCGGACCTTGTCTCCGTATTTCTCTCCGAAGAGGGCCATTGCTCCCATCTCCTGAGCCTCTTCCATTGTGGCATTGCGGTTCTCGTCAAGATGGTGGTCTGCTCTGATGAGGGCGTTCACGCGGTTCTCAACAAGTCTGATCTGCTCGTCGTTAAGCTTCTCGAAGTGTGAGAAGTCAAAGCGGAACGATTTGTCGCTTACGTATGAACCCTTCTGCTCGACATGTGTTCCAAGAATCTCACGAAGAGCCTGATGTAGAAGGTGAGTTGCTGTATGGTTGTTCTCAATCTGAATTCTTCTCTCTGTGTCTACGTAAAGGCTGAAGCTCTCTGTGCAGTCTGCAGGGATGCGCTCAGCGACGTGGATTGTAAGGTTGTTCTCCTTTATTGTGTTTACAATCTGGATCTTCTCTCCGCTCTCAGAAAGGATGTATCCTGTATCTCCAACCTGACCTCCCATCTCTGCGTAGAATGGAGTACGCTCGAATACAAGCTGGTACATTGTCTTGTTCTTCGCCTTGACTGTACGGTGGCGTGTAAGCTGTACGCCCTCAAGCTCTGTGCTGTCATAGCCAAGGAACTCGATGTTGTCGCAGTGGTGGAACTCAACCCAGTCTCCAGACTCGATTGCAGTAGCATTACGTGCTCTGTCCTTCTGCTTCTGAAGCTCTGCCTGGAAACCCTCAAGGTCGATCTTATAGCCCTGCTCTGATGCGATGAGCTCTGAAAGGTCGATAGGGAAACCGAAGGTGTCATATAGAGTGAAGGCGTCCTCTCCAGAGATAAGTTTAGTCTCTGCTGATTTTGCCATGATGTTCTCCATCAGCTTGATTCCTCTGTCAAGAGTGCGTAGGAAGGCCATCTCCTCCTCTCTGATTACGCGCTCGATAAGAGTCTGCTGCTTTACGATCTCTGGGTAGAACTCTCCCATGTCGTCAACAAGCTGCTGTACAAGGCGGCAGATGAATGGTTCATTGAAACCAAGGAAAGTATAGCCGTAACGGACTGCACGGCGAAGGATACGGCGGATCACATAACCAGCCTTCACGTTTGAAGGAAGCTGACCGTCTGCGATTGAGAAACTGATTGCGCGGATGTGGTCAGCGATTACTCGCATCGCGATATCCTCCTCAGTTGTAGTTCCGTATTTGTGTCCTGAAAGTTCCTCGATCTTTGCGATCATTCCAGTGAATACGTCTGTGTCGTAGTTAGACTTCTTGCCCTGAAGAGCCATGCAAAGGCGCTCGAAGCCCATTCCTGTGTCTACGTTTTTGTTAGGAAGAAGTTCAAGCTCGCCGTTGGCCTTACGGTTGTACTGCATGAATACGTTGTTCCAGATCTCGATAACGAGGTGGTGGTCCTTGTTAACAAGCGATGCGCCAGGAACTGCTGCTCTCTCCTCGTCTGAACGAAGGTCGATGTGGATCTCTGAACATGGACCGCAAGGGCCTGTGTCTCCCATTTCCCAGAAATTGTCCTTTTTGTTTCCAAGAAGGATTCTCTCCTCTGGAAGATGTCTCTTCCATGCCTCCATTGCCTCTGTATCGAGAGTCGTGCCGTCTGCCTCCGATCCCTCGAATACTGTAGCGTATAATCTGTCTTTGTCAAGTTTATAAACCTCGGTAAGAAGTTCCCATGCCCAATCGATCGCCTCGTTCTTGAAGTAATCTCCGAAACTCCAGTTTCCGAGCATCTCGAACATTGTGTGGTGGTATGTGTCGCGGCCAACCTCCTCAAGGTCGTTGTGCTTTCCGCTCACGCGAAGGCATTTCTGGCTGTCTGCAACTCTCTTCCATTTCGCCGGGCTGTTGCCAAGGAACCAGTCCTTGAACTGGTTCATACCGGCATTGGTGAACATCAGTGTAGGGTCGTTCTTTACGACCATAGGTGCCGAAGGCACTACTGTGTGGCCCTTGGATGCGAAGAAGTCCAAAAAGGCTTTTCTGATCTCTTTAGATGTCATATTTCGTGTAATTTTATTTCGTTGATTTGGCATTTACGCACACTGCGTCAAAATAACTCACAAATTTACAATAAATTTCTGATAAAATAGTATATTTGCACAGATGTCTGACTTTAAAAAGTATATATTCAACCCGGAGACTCTGCTTTATGATGAGTCTGCCAAACCGTCCAGACGCAAGCGCTTCGTGCTCTCCCTCTTTTGGTTTGCACTGAGTGTTGCGGCTGCAGTGCTCTATTTCTGGATATATACCTCAGTTTTGGGTCTTGAAACTCCGAAGACGGTCATGCTGAAGAAGGAAAATGCCATGTGGCGTTCCAAACTTGAGCTGATGAACAGCCAGATGGCTGTGTATGATGAGGTCCTGGATGATCTTGCCAATCGTGATGATGATATCTACCGTTCGATTTTCGGTATGAATGAGATTGCCCCTCAGGTGAGAAACGAGGGCTTTGGGGGAGTGAACAGATACTCTTATCTGGATGGTCTGGAGACCTCAAGCGAGCTTAAGAAGTCAGTGATGAAAATGGACATTCTTACCAAGAAGGCCTATGTCCAGAGCAGATCATTCGATGATGTGGCTTCATTGGCGAAAAGAGCGGGAGACATGGCTTCATGCATACCTGCCATATCGCCTGTTTCGGTTGATAAGAGAAAGTATAGGCTTTCTAGTCCTTTTGGTTATAGAGCAGATCCTAAATCCGGACGACGTGCCTTCCATAGTGGAGTTGACTTCTCGATGAAGGAAGGTCTGCCAGTATTCGCAACAGGAGATGGGGTTGTAGAGGAGGTCAAGTTTGAGTTCTGGGGCTATGGAACCTCGATTCTGATAGATCATGGTTTCGGTTACAAGACAAGATATGCTCATCTGAAGGGTACGGGAGTGACTGAAGGAGCAAAGGTCAAGAGAGGACAGCAGATCGCCACCAGTGGAAACACAGGAAAGTCTACAGGACCACATCTTCACTATGAGGTGATATATAGAGGCAAACACATGAATCCTGTAAATTATTACGACCTCGACATGCCTCTTGAGGAGTTCAATGCGGCAGTTACGCTGACAGATGATTCGGCCTTTTATATCCACCCGATGCATAGGGCCAAGAAGAAAAAGAAAAGATGAGAAAACCAAGGAAGTATAAATACGACAAGGGTAGCGTAGAACTCTCTAGCGCAAGGCTTACCGTGAAGGAGGTCTTGCTTAGAATCTTGCGCTATTTTCTTGGTAGTGTGACACTTGCCGTGGTGTATTATGTAATTTTTGCCTTGCTTATAAGTACGGATACAGAGAGAAGACTCCAGAAGGAGAACAGGATCTTCAAGGAGGTCTATCCGGGTATGGAGTATAAGGAAAAGGTAGTGAGAGATGTCATAAGCCAGCTTCAGATCAGGGATAACGACATTTATTCTCAGGTCTTTCATTCGAAGGCTCCGACAGTAGAGCAGATGTCTTTGATGAACTCTCTTTTCTCAAATGATACCATACCGGATACAGATATCGTCCTGTATTCAGAAAGGAAACTCGAAACCGTAGATTCTCTTGCATCAAAGATTGAGAATAACTTCAGGGAGATCTACGCTCTTCTTGACTCGGCAGTACTGGATTATCCGATGACCTTGCCTATCAAGGACGTTTCATACGCACAGGTGGGAGCATCGCTTGGAAACAGGCTCAACCCATTCTACAAGGTGGATACCTTCCACGATGGAATCGACCTCATCTCTCCGGCAGGAACGCCAGTCTACGCGGCGGCGGCAGGAACTGTGGTCGATGTGAAAAGAGCAAGAAAAGGAAAGGGAAATACTGTTGTCATCCAACACGATGGCGGCTACATCACAAAATATTCGCATCTTGCTGATATAGAGGTAAGTAAGGGAAGGAAGGTGAAGAGCGGAGCGCTCATCGGCAATGTCGGTTCAACAGGAAATACCTATGCTCCCCATCTTCACTATGAGGTCTGGAAGGACACTCTCGCGTTGGACCCGATCAACTTCTTTTTCGGCTCCATCACTCCTAGCGAATATACGAATATGGTGCTGATGTCGGCGAGCACACGTCAATCTTTAGATTAGGGAATTATGGAAAAATTGTTTTACAGCATTGGAGAAGTGGCCCAGGAACTGGGCGAGAGCACTTCGTTGGTGAGGTTTTGGACAAACTCTTTTCCAAAGCTGATATCTCCAAGAAGAAATGCCAAGGGAAACAGGCAGTTCACAAAGGATGACCTCGATACTTTCAGGCAGATTCACTTCCTGGTGAAGCATGAAGGTCTTACTTTGGAGGGTGCTGCAAAAAGAATGTCTCATGACAGACATGAGACTGCAAGAAGAATGAAGGTGCTTCAGACGCTTAAAGATATAAAGTCTCAGCTTATCGAGATTTCAGAAGGACTATGACAGTAAGAGATATAACAAATGTGATAGAAGAGTTCGCTCCTCTGGCAAACCAGGAAAAGTGGGATAACTGTGGCCTTTGTATCGGTTCTTTTGATGCTGAGGTGAGTTCGGTGCTGCTCGGTCTCGATTGTACGGAAGCGCTTGTGGATGAGGCGATTGCCTGTGGTGCTGATATGATCATCACCCATCATCCGCTGATTTTTGGCGGGGTGAAGCAGATCCGTCCAAGCGACCCTGTGGGTGCGGCGATCATCAAGGCGATTTCGCATAATATTGCTGTGTATGCGGCGCATACTTCTGCGGATAAGGTGCTTGCGGGAGTCAGTGGTGCGATGGCTGCTCGTCTTGGCCTTGTGGATGTGGAGATCCTTGACCCCGAGCAGGAGGGTATAGGCCTTGGTGTGGTTGGAAATCTGCCGCAGCAGATGAGCGCGAAGGAGATGGTGTCTTTTGTGAAGGAGAAGTTTTCGCTCAGCGTTGCGAGATGTTCGAAGCTTGTGGATGAACCTGTCCGCCGTGTTGCGATGTGTGGCGGTTCCGGAGGTTCGCTGATCGGTAAGGCGATGGCGAGTGGAGCCCAATTATATATAAGTGGTGATATTTCTTATCATAATTTCTTTACTCAAAAGGGATTTATGGTGATGGATATTGGCCATTATGAGAGTGAAATTGAGATAGTTGATATTTTCTTTTCATTGTTAACAAAAAAAATTCCTAACTTTGCAGTTCGCATTAGTGAGAATATAAATAATAACCCGATATTTTATTTTTAGGCTTTATGGCTACAAAAAAGACAAAGAAATTCGAAACTCCGATTGACCAGAGAGAAACATTCGTTTCAATTCAGAAATCATTTGCAGACTCAGATTTGAGTGTTGCGGAGAAGCTAAAGACTCTTTATGCTCTCCAGCAGGCTGATACTGAGATCGATAAGATTCTTCAGCTTAGAGGTGAACTTCCTCTTGAGGTGGAGCAGCTTCAGAATGAGATCGCTCATTTCGAGGCAAAGTCTGCAGAAATCAATGAGACTATTGAGGCCTTGAATGAGAGCATCTCTAACAATAAGAACAATATCGTGGAGTGTGATGCACTTATCAAGAAGTACAGCGCACAGGTTGAGAATGTGGCTAACAGCCGTGAGTACGACTCTCTAAACAAGGAGATCGAGAACCAGGACCTTCTTAAGCAGATCGCAAACAAGAAGATCAACGAGGCCAAGGAGAGAATCGCAGAGCTTAACTCGGAGCTTAAGGAGATCAGCTCTAAGCTTGAGGTTCGCCAGGAGGACCTTAAGGCTAAGGAGGCTGAACTAAGCACTATCGTTAAGGATACAGCCGCTCAGGAGGAGGTTTTGGTCGCTAAGAGAAATGCTTGCGCAGAGAAGATCGACGCAAGAACAATGAGCGCTTACGACCACATCAGAGAGAGCTGCAAGAACCACCTTGCTGTTGTATCTGTTTACAACGGAAATGCTTGCGGCGGTTGTATGAATACAATTCCACCACAGAAGCTTATTGATATCGCAGCTAACAAGAAGGTGAATATCTGCGAGTACTGTGGACGTATTCTTGTAAATCCGGATTTCGAATAGTTGACATAAAATGGCTGCAGAAGGAAAAAAGAAGCAGACCAAGAAAGATCAGGTGAATCTAGAAACATTGGGGCTTGAGATGGGAACAAAACCACCTCAAGCTCTTGATGTTGAAGAGGCAGTCCTGGGATCTCTTCTTGTCGAGCCATCCTGCGTGGATGAGGCTGTCGAGGAACTGACTCCGTCGTGTTTCTACGACCAGAAGCATCGTATGGTTTTTGAGGCCATACTGAAGCTTGTAAATGAGCATGTTCCGATCGATATTCTCACTGTAAGCCAGAAACTTACGCAGCTGGGCAATCTCGAGGCGGTCGGTGGTGCGGTCACTCTCGCAAAACTGACTCAGAAGATCGGTGCTGCCGCGCACATCGAGTTCCACATCAAGGTGCTCAAGCAGAAGCACATTCAGAGGGAACTCATCACAGCATCTTACAAGATCCTTAAATCTTCATACGACGACTCGTGCAACGTTGATGACCTCATCGATATTTCTCAGACTGAGGTCTATGCCGCTGTGCAGAACAACGTTAAGAAGGATGTCGAGGAGATCGGCTCTGTCATCAACAAGGCCATTGCGGATATTGAGAAGATGCAGGACCAGACAGGACTCAGTGGAGTTCCTTCGGGTCTAAGTACACTTGATTCTATCACTCTCGGATGGCAGCCGTCCGACCTTATCATTCTTGCAGCCCGCCCATCTGTGGGTAAGACTGCCTTCGTTCTCAATATCGCCAGAAATGCCGCGGTTGACTTCAATATGCCGGTAGCAGTCTTTTCTCTTGAGATGCCATCGATCCAGCTTGCTAAGCGTATGATGGTGTCCGAGACAGGTTTGAGTGCAGAGAAGATCAAGGGAGGAACCCGTCTTGCCGACCATGAGTGGACAGAGATGGAGGCTCGTCTGGCCAAGTTGTCAAAGGCCCCTCTTTATATTGATGATACCCCTTCACTTCCGGTGATGGAGTTCCGTTCTAAGGTGAAGCGCCTTGTCAAGCAGAAGGGCGTGAGACTTGTGGTAGTTGACTACCTTCAGCTGATGCAGGGACCTGCTGAGCTTCGCGGTATGCGTGAGCAGGAGGTTGCTGCGATTTCGCGTACGCTGAAGGCTACGGCGAAGGAGATGAACGTGCCTATTATTGCACTGTCTCAGCTTAGCCGTCAGGCTGTGCAGCGTGGCCAGACCAGCAACGGACGTCCTCAATTGAATGACCTTCGTGAGTCCGGATCAATCGAGCAGGATGCGGATATGGTATTGTTTATCCATCGTGCTGACTACCAGGGACTATCGCAGGCTGAGGAAGATAAGGGAAAGACCACATTGATTATTGCTAAGCATAGAAATGGTGAGATTGGCGACGTCAATCTTGTCTTCCATGCAGAGAAGGTAAGATTTGAGGATCCTGTGGATTCAGCAGGTTTTGCCCAGTTTGGAACAACCTATGAGTCAAAGATGAATTCCAATGACTACGCTCCAATGCCTACCGGCGGAGGCTTTGAGCTGTCTGGACCTCAGCCGGCTTCTGAGTGGAGTCAGGGAGATGGATTCAATCCGTTCAATATATAGGATGTCAAACAGATTGCTGATATTGCTCTGTCTGGTCTTTACGACCGGCTTTGCCTGCCTTGCACAGACAGAATCTTCTAAGACGGATACCTTGTCTGGAGGATGTATTCCTGTGCGGTCGCTTGAGGAGGACAAGATAGCGTTTCAGGCAAAAGAGCATCTGGAATTTGCCCTTAAGTACGACTGGGGACTTATCCATACGACAGTAGGTTCTGCCTCAATCGACCTTGATACGGTATCTTTCAATGGACAGAAGTCCTTTTATATGAAGGCTTATGGAAGGACAAGCAAGATGTTTGACAGAGTCTTCAAGGTAAGGGAGGATTTCAAGACCTGGTTTACTGTAGATGGTCTGAGACCTCTGAAGTTTACCCGAGATACTTACGAGGGAAGATATAGGGCTACTAACTGTTTCTATTACGATTGGGACGCTCCGGAGAGGCATATAAAGGCTGATGTCTACACTTCAAGCAGTGGAAAGAGATATGTGGAGCTGCCTTTGACAGACTGTACTGCAGATCTTCCTGCCTTGTTCTACTATGCCAGGAATATGGATTTTGACATCGTAGAACCTGGAAAGAGATATCCGATGACCTTTGCAATTGATGATGATGTATATAATGTCTACTTCATCCTTTTTGGCAGAGAGACTATAGAAGTTGAGGGGATAGGTAAGGTCAAGACGATAAAGTTTGCGGCGAAACTCCTTGAAGGAGAGGTATTTACTGGAGAAGAGGATATGCTGATATGGGTTTCTGATGATGAAAACAGACTTCCTGTGTATTTTGAGGCTCCCCTTCTTGTCGGTCTTGCAACTGGCAGACTTACAGCCTATACGGGATTGAAATATCCTTTTACTGCACTTGTAGAGGCAGCTGTTCCTAAACAGACAAAGAAAAAATAAGATGGCACATAAAGACGAAATATCACATTCAGGCAGAATCATTGATATCAATCAGGATTTTACCACAGTGGAAATAATTACATCATCAGCCTGCTCATCATGCCACGCAAAGGGCATGTGCGGTTTTTCTGAGGATGAGGAGAAGATTCTTCAACTTCCTACTGATCCGTATGGTACATGGCAGAAGGGTGATGAGGTTGAGGTGTATACTAAGAAGAGCATGGGTCTTAAGGCTGTGTGGATTGCTTACATCGTTCCATTGGTGGTTCTGATGGTCCTTATCCTTGCTCTTGCTCCTATTGTGGAGAAGGAGATTATGAGGGGAGTGTACGCCCTTGGCGGTGTTGCCCTTTACTATTTGGTGGTCTTCCTGTTCAGAGGCAAGCTCGCGAATGAGATCGTCTTTGATATTAGAAAGAAATAACTCTAAAAACTTAAAATAATGACTAGTACAATTATCTGGACTATTGCAGTCATCACCATTCTTGGCGTGTGTCTTGCGATGGTGCTCTTCCTCGTAGCGAAGAAATTCCACGTGGAGGAGGATCCTAGGATCGACCAGGTTGAGGCTGTTATGCCTGGAGCAAACTGTGGCGGCTGCGGTTTTGCAGGATGTCGCGCCTTTGCTGCAAGTTGTGTGGCAACCGGTAATCTGGAGGAAAACTTCTGTCCGGTAGGAGGTAACGAGACAATGAAGCAGGTGGCTGCTGTTCTTGGAATCGAGGCTAAGGCCAAGGCTCCGATGGTGGCTGTTGTGCGTTGTAACGGTACTTGTGAGAACAGACCAAAGATCAATGAGTATGCGGGCGTTCAGTCCTGCAAGGTTAAGGCTGCTCTTTACAGCGGAGACACCGGATGTTCATTCGGCTGCGTAGGCTGTGGAGACTGTGTTGCGGCTTGTCAGTTTGGCGCGATAGAGATGGATCCTGCTACAGGACTTCCTGTTGTAGACCAGGATAAGTGTACAGCTTGTGGCGCTTGTGTCAAGGCCTGCCCTAAGAACGTCATCGAACTTAGAAACAAGGGTCCAAGAGGCATGAGAGTCTTTGTCTCATGTATCAACAAGGACAAGGGTGCTGTAGCTCGCAAGGCATGTACAGCTGCATGTATCGGCTGCAGCAAGTGTGCGAAGGTTTGTGCTCACGATGCTATCGTCATCGAGAATAACCTTGCTTACATCGACTTTGCAAAATGTAAACTTTGCAAGAAATGTGTGGCAGAGTGTCCTACAGGAGCAATTCATGCTGTGAATTTCCCTGTGATCAAACCGAAGCCAGCAGTTGAACCACAAGAAAAGAAGGAGGAGTAGAATATGATGAAGACATTCTCTAAAGGTGGAATTCATCCACACGACAGCAAGATTTCTGCTTCTTGCCCAATCGAAGAACTTCCGATCCCATCGGTTGTATATATATCAATGGCACAACACCTTGGTGCGCCAGCGAAGCCTGTAGTGGCTGTGGGAGATAAGGTGAAGACCGGTCAGGTCATCGCAGAACCAGGCGGTTTCATCTCAGCCTATGTGCACTCATCAGTATCAGGAACAGTAAAGAGCATCGGTCCGCGCAAGGACATCTCCGGCAACAACGTCCCTCACATCGAAATCGTGGTTGAAGGCGACGAGTGGATGGAGGACATCGACAGAAGCGCAGACATCATCACTACAATTCCAGCCGACAACGCACAGATCATCGAGAGTATCAAGAAATGCGGAGTCGTAGGACTTGGTGGAGCGACCTTCCCAACCCACGTCAAGCTTTGCCCGCCTCCAGGCAAGAAGGCAGAATGCCTCATCATCAACGCAGCTGAGTGTGAGCCTTACCTCACATCTGACAACCGCGTCATGATCGAAAAGAGCAAAGAGGCTATCATCGGTGCGGCAATCATGAAGCAGGTACTTGGTGGATGCAAATGTGTCATCGGAATCGAGGAGAATAAGCCAGAGGCAATCGCAGTGATGAATAAGTCACTTGCAGAACTCAAGGCAGCTGACAAGGCATATGAAGGCATGGAGGTTCAGGTTCTTAAGAAGAAATATCCTCAGGGAGGAGAGAAGCAGCTCATCAACGCAGTTATGGACCGCGAGGTCAAGTCTATGGGACTTCCTATTGACGTAGGCGCAGTGGTGCAGAACGTAACTACTTCTCTGTCAGTATATGAGGCAGTGCAGAAGAACATGCCGCTTATCGCAAATGTCATGACTATAACAGGCGAGTGCGCCAAGGAGCAGCATAATTATAAGTTCCGTATCGGTTATCCTCTATCATATATTGCCGAGGTTGCAGGTGGAGTTCCTGAGGCTGCAGTCAAGATTGTAAGTGGCGGTCCGATGATGGGTAAGGCAATTGCAAACCTTGACGCAACTACTGTAAAGGGTTCGTCATCACTTCTTTATCTTACAGCCGAGCAGACAGTAAGAGGACAGGAAGGCAAGTGTATCCGTTGCGGCAAATGTTCGGATGCCTGTCCGATGGGACTTGAACCATTCCTTCTCAACAAGCTTGCAAAGAACAATATGTTTGAGGACCTTGAGGACAATGCAATCCAGGACTGTATCGAGTGTGGCTGCTGCAGCTTCAGCTGTCCTGCAAATATTCCGCTTCTTGACAATATCAGAATCGCCAAGGGTGAGGTAATCAAGATCATCAGAGGCAGAGCAACTAAATAAAGTCAATTATGAAGAAACTATTGGTATCACCATCACCACATATCCACGCAGCAGTGTCGACAAAGTCACTTATGCGTGATGTTGTGATAGCCCTAAGTCCAGCAGCCCTTGTGTCTGTGGTCTTCTATGGTTGGGCTATGCTTTCGGTACTTGCTGTCAGTGTTGCATCCTGCATCCTGCTTGAGTACCTTATCACTAAGTATCTCCTTAAGCAGTCATGCACAATCTGTGATTGGTCTGCTGCTGTCACAGGAGTCCTTCTTGCTCTCAACCTCCCATCTTCCACTCCTTGGTGGATTGTCTTCATCGGAGCTGTTGTGGCTATCGGAGTTGCCAAGATGACCTTTGGTGGTCTTGGTCAGAATGTCTTCAATCCTGCCATTGCGGGACGTGTCTTCCTTTTGATCTCTTTCCCTGCTCAGATGACTGACTGGTCTCGTCCGGCAAGCATTGCTCAGGCTTGGGGATTCTCAGGCGTTGATGCTGTTTCAGGAGCTACTCCTCTAGGCATTGTGAAAGAGGGTCTTGCCAAGGGCATGCCTCTTGAGCAGATCTATGCAGATAACTCATTCTCATACCTTGATATGCTGTTCGCAAACATCGGAGGATCTGCTGGAGAGATTTCAGCTCTTGCCCTTCTTCTTGGTTTTGCATATCTTCTTGCAAGAAAGGTCATCAAGCCTTACATCACTCTTTCAGTGCTAGGCTCGATCGCTGCCTTCTCATGCATCTTCTGGCTTGTTGATCCATCACAGTACACAGATCCTGTGTTCAACATCCTTACCGGAGGTGCGCTTATTGGAGCAATCTTCATGGCAACTGACTATGTGACTTCTCCAATGAGCAATATCGGAGGAATCGTATTCGGTGTCGGAATCGGACTTATCACTATCATCATCCGTTACTTCGGAGCTTATCCTGAGGGAATGTCATTCGCGATCCTTATTATGAACTCGGTGGTTCCTCTTATCAACAAGTTCTTCAAGAACAAAAAATACGGGAGGGCATAAAGATGGCAGTACAGTCTACATTTAAGAATATGGTCTTGTGCCTATTGGTGATATGTTCAGTCTGCTCAGCTCTTTTGGCTGGAGTATATGCAGTTACAAAGGCCCCTATCGAGGCGGCAGCTGCTGCAAAGACCAATAATGCAATCTCTCAGGTTGTACCTGAGTTTGAGGGTGAACCTGCTTATGGTACTGTAGAGGTTGACGGCAAGTCATACGGCTACTATGCTGTATCTAAAGGTGGCGAGGTTGTAGCTTACGCTATCCTTACCTCTTCAACAGGTTTCAGCGGTCCGCTTGAGCTTATGGTTGGAGTTACTGCAAAGGGTATTATCTACAACACTTCAGTTCTTTCACAGAGCGAGACTCCAGGTCTTGGTGCAAAATGTGTTGAACCTAAGTTCGCCAGCCAGTTTGTGAACTTCAATCCTTATGAGAAGAAGCTTCAGGTGAAGAAGGATGGAGGAGATATTGATGCAATCACTGCTTCGACCATCACTTCAAGAGCTTATGCTGCAGCACTTAACAATGCAATGGCAGCCTTCCATAAGATTGCCGGACATGATGCGTGGGATTCTGCAACAGGTGCATCTAACTAACAGGAGGAATAGATATGGGAAAACTACAACTTATAACTAAAGGTCTTGTAAAGGAGAACCCTACATTTGTTCTTCTTCTTGGTATGTGTCCTACTTTGGCCACAACTACTTCTGCCATCAATGGTATGAGCATGGGTCTTGCAACCCTTTTCGTACTTGTGCTCTCTAATATGGCAATCTCTGCTATTGCAGCCTATATTCCAGACAAGGTACGTATACCTTCGTATATCGTGGTGATTGCTACCTTTGTAACTCTGCTTCAGTTCGTGATGCAGGCCTTTACTCCATCAGTTTATGAGACTCTTGGTCTTTTCATTCCACTGATCGTTGTGAACTGTATCGTTCTAGGACGTGCAGAGGCTTTTGCAAATAAGAATTCTGTAATCGATTCAGCATGTGATGGCCTTGGAATCGGACTTGGTTTCACAATGTCATTGACTCTTCTTGGTCTTGTACGTGAGATTCTTGGAAGCGGATCGATGTTCGGATGGAAGTTCCTTCCTGCTGAAGCAGACGGTATCCTTGCCTTTGTATTGGCCCCTGGAGCCTTCCTTGCTCTAGCATATCTTATCGTAATATTTAAGAAGGTAACTGAAAAGAAATAGAGATTATGGAATATTTGCTAATTATTATATCATCGATATTTGTAAACAATATCCTTTTGTCTCAGTTCTTGGGTATCTGTCCTTTCTTGGGCGTATCCAATAAGCTGAGCACTGCAGTGGGAATGTCAGGAGCAGTATGTTTCGTGATTACGCTTGCAACTGTGGTGACTTACCTTCTTAACACAATTCTTGTTAAGCTTGGAATCGAGTTCCTTCAGACAATTTCCTTCATCCTTGTAATTGCAGCCCTTGTGCAGATGGTAGAGATTGTTCTCAAGAAGATCAGCCCATCTCTTTACTCTGCTCTTGGTATCTTCCTTCCGCTCATCACAACAAACTGTGCTGTGCTTGGAGTTGCCTTGACAGTAGTGACTAAGGCATCTCCATTTGCTGCTGCAGAGTCAGGAATGTTCAACCTTGCAGAGGCAACAGTATATGCTTTCGCAATCTCTCTTGGTTTCGGTCTTGCAATGGTTCTCTTTGCAGGTCTTCGTGAGCAGATCGCAATGAATGATGTACCAAAGCCATTCCGCGGCATTCCTATCGCCCTTGTAACTGCCAGCATCCTTGCTATGGCCTTCATGGGCTTCTCCGGACTGGTATAATCAGTATAAACTTGGACAGGAATTCTATCCTGTCATACATATGCGCAGATTAAGCATCTTCAGGATACTGTATCAGTATAAGAGGCGTGACGATTTTCTATTGATATTCGTCACGCCTCTGTCTATTTTATTGATTATCAGGCATTTTTTATGGGAGGCGTTGAGCTTTTTCGCCATTTATTGATACGCTTCTATTATAGAGTTATATGTGCGGGTTGTTGATAGGCTCTGCCAAAGCATGGCCGGCCGCGGCTTTGTGAGCGGCTCCCGAAGGAACGAAGTTCCGAAGGGCGGATGGAGCGGAACTTTGGCGGAAGCCTATCACCAACCGCCTGTCACCAACTCGGAATCCTCAATCTGTTCCTGTTACTTCTCGAATTTGTCAAGGGCCTCTTTCATGAGACTGCGGCCGACTTCAGCGATGTCTTTAGCCCTTGCATAGTCTGAAATCTCATCGAAGGCATCAAATGGCATAGTAACCAGCACGTCCGGCCTGTAAAGTTCAACAGACTGCTTTGCCATAACATGATTCATAAGTGAGAAGGAACGTGAGAGGATTCCATAATAATTCTGCTCCATCTCCACTTCGGTCAACTCTTCCTGTCTGGAATTCATTGCATCTGTAAACATCTTATAGCTATGCTGCCCGGCAAGTCTGACCTTCTCCATAAAGGTCATGGAATCATTGTTCATGATAGCATCCACAACAGCCTTCCGCTCTGCCAGGTCAGCCTTGTGCTGCTCCTCACGTCTTTCATGCTGACGGGCACTCTCGATCACAAGACTGCGCTGAGCATCCACATCCACTCCATTCACATCAAAGGCAACAAGGATATCATCACCACTTCTCTTGACCCTATTCAATGGCAGAGTGTTCACAATTCCACCATCCACCAACGTTCTGTATCCGTAGCTCACCGGACGGAAAAGAGACGGAATGGAAATGGAGGCGCGAACTGCAGTGAAAAGATCACCCCTGTCAAAGATGACTTCTTCTCCGGTATATAGGTCTGCAGCAATAGCCTTATAAGGAATTTCAAGATCCTCTATATTGACCTTTGGAACTATTTCCATAAGTGCCTCAATGACCTTCTCTCCCTTGACAAGGTGGTTGTTGCTTATAGAAAGATCCATAAGCTTGAATACCTTCCAGGCATCCAGAGAATAAAGCCAGTCCTTGACCTCCTGCAATTTCCCGGCAGCATAGATGCCTCCAATAAGAGAACCGATGGAAGTGCCTGCTACTGAGGTGATTTTATATCCTCTACTTTCCAGTTCCTCAATTGCTCCTATATAGGCAAAACCTCTTGGACCTCCGCTCGAGAGGACAAGGGCAACGTTTTTTGTAGCTTTCTTCTCCATAACCTTTGAAAATTTTACAACCATAAATATACAAAAAATACACCTACATATTTATTTTTTCATATATTTGCGTTTGAAGATAAATTTTAATAATTAAAATGTAATGCTTATGAAGAAAATCATTGCAATCGCTGCACTAGTATTTGGAGTATCCATTGCTGCAGCGGCTCAGCCAAGAGCTATTGGTCTTAGAGGCGGTTACGGAGCTGAGTTGAGCTACCAGCACTCATTGGGTGGAGCGGATTTCCTAGAGGCAGACCTAGGACTTTACACAATGAACGGCATCAATGTAGGTGCAACTTATAACTTTATGATTGCTCAGCCAGAGTGGACAGACAGAGGAGATTGGGGTTTCTATGCTGGTCCTGGAGCAGTAGTAGGTTTTGGTCTTGGAGAGAATAAGAGCTTTGTTTCAGTTGCTGCAGCTGCTCAGGTAGGTCTTGAGTACAACTTCTGGATTCCACTTCAGATTTCAATCGACATCAGACCTCAGCTTGGCCTTGGCCTTAAGGAGAATGCCTCAGGCTTCTACTTTGGCGGCTTCTACCCTTGCCTGGCAGTTCGCTACAAATTCTAATCAGAAACTCACAGGAGTAAATACAGAGAGGACTCAGTTTGCTGGGTCCTTTTTTTTATTTTGCAGTTGGAACGAAGGTGGCTAAGCCACCTTCCTCTCAACTGAAATTATATCACGCGTCCATTCAGGAGAACTTTTTCGATAAACGGAGTCTGGTGGCTATAAGGGATAAAGGCAAGAGAAGGAAGTTTCCGGGTGATGATGAGATTAGCAGTCTTACCCTCAGTGATGGAACCGAGACTATCACTCACTCCCATAGCATATGCAGAGTTTATTGTACAAGCATTAAAGGCCTGCTCCGGTGTTAACCTCATCTTAATGCAGCCAAGCGCCATCACAAACCTCATGTTTCCACTCGGAGAAGAACCTGGATTATAATCCGAAGCGAGAGCAACTCCAAGTCCCTCCTGAATATAACCCTTAGCATTACCATACGGCATACCCAAAAAGAAAGATGCCCCAGGAAGCATTGTAGCCATAGTCCTGCTGCTTCTCAGCGCTTCAATCTCTGCCTGAGTCGTCCTCTCCAGATGGTCGACAGAAAGAGCCTGATGCTTAACGCCCACCTGAACTCCTCCGGAAACATCGAGCTCATTGGCATGAATCTTTCCCACAAGCCCATACTCCTTCGCCCTCATCAGAATCTTCTCAGTCTCCTCTACAGTAAAGAAACCCTGGTCGCAAAAGACATCCACATAATCCGAAAGTCCCTCAGCCGCAACAGCAGGAAGCATCACCTCACACACGTGATCCACATACTCACTCTGGCGACCCTTAAACGCTCGTCCGACAGCATGCGCACCCAAGAAAGTAGCCTTTATGCACATCTGCGAGCCTTCGCGCAACCTTCGGATAACCCTCAGAATCTTAAGTTCATCCTCGCAGGTAAGACCATAACCACTTTTGATCTCCACAGCACCAGTGCCCATCGCAGCAATCTCCTCCAGACGCCTGAGCGACTGAGAATAAAGTTCATCTTCATCAGTAGCATGGAGCAGATCCGCAGAGTTCAGAATACCACCTCCACGGGCAGCAATCTCCTCATAAGAAAGTCCGTCAATCTTATCACGGAACTCTCCGTCACGACACCCGGCATACACAATGTGGGTGTGGCTGTCGCAAAAAGTAGGCATGACAAAACCACCCTCAGCGTCAATGACTTCGCCAAGGTCTTCAGGTAGGCAGGACATCTTGCCGAAGCTGGAAATCTTTCCATCCTCGACAACAAGATAGGCGTCGCTGATGGTCTCGACGCTTGACATTTCCTTTCCTTCCAGCCTTAATTTCCCTTGTGGCAGTATACCGAGAAGGCTGCCTATGTTGATGATGGTTGTCTTCATTTTATTCGTTGCGCAAGAATGCTGCTGCCGCTTCGATGTGCGGATGCATGTAAGTGTCGTCGTCGATGAATGGAACAATCTTTCGGAAGTTCGCGTGGATAGTCTCGATTGCCTCGGAAGACTTGAGCGGCCTGCGGAAGTCGAGGGCCTGAGCGGAGTTGAACAACTCGATGCCGAGCACCCTTTCTGTATTCTCGATGACTCTGATGAGTTTTGTTGCTGCGTTTGCGCCCATGCTCACGTGGTCTTCCTGACCTTGTGATGATGGAATTGAGTCTGCTGAGGCAGGGTGGCAGAGTCCCTTGTTCTGGCTGACGATGGATGCTGCTGTGTATTGAGGGATCATGAATCCGCTGTTCAATCCTGGTTTTGCTACCAGGAATGAAGGTAGTTCACGTTGTCCCGAGATGAGGCGGAAGGTTCTGCGCTCAGATATGCTTGCGAGTTCAGACATTGCTATTGCAAGGAAGTCCATAGGAAGGGCGATAGGCTCGCCATGGAAGTTTCCTGCCGATATGATGAGGTCTTCATCCGGGAAGACAGTAGGATTGTCTGTTGCGCTGTTTATTTCATTTTCAATAACCTCTCTTACGTAGCGGAGGGTATCCTTTGCTGCTCCGTGGACCTGAGGCATGCAGCGGAAGGAGTATGGATCCTGGACATGCTTCTTAGGACGTGAGATAAGTTCGCTGCCCTCGAGGATCTCGCGAATTGCCTGTGCTGTTTCGATCTGACCCTTATGTGGGCGGATGTTATGAACCTGAGGAAGGAATGGGTCGATTCGACCGTCAAAGGCCTCAAGTGACATGGCTCCGATCTTGTCGGCCCAGCGGGAAAGACGCTCCGAGGCGATTACGGACCATACTGCATGAGCACTCATGAACTGGGTTCCGTTAAGAAGGGCAAGTCCTTCTTTTGACTGAAGACGGATAGGTTCCCATCCGAACTCCTTCCATAGTTCCTGTGCCTGAACAACTTCTCCTTTATAGCAGACCTCACCAAGTCCTATAAGAGGAAGGCAGAGGTGGGCGAGAGGGGAGAGGTCTCCGGAGGCTCCTAATGATCCCTGCTCATATACGACTGGCAGGATGTCATTGTTGTACATGTCAATAAGACGCTGTACTGTAATCAGCTGCACTCCGGAGTTTCCATAAGACAGTGACTGGACCTTCAGAAGAAGCATGAGCTTGACTATCTCCGGTCTTACCTTAGGACCTGTTCCGCAGGCATGGGACATTACAAGATTGTGCTGAAGCTGAGAAAGGTCTTCTTCCGGCACGGTGATGTTGCATAGGGAACCGAAGCCTGTTGTGACTCCATATACCGGACGTTCGATGTCCTTCATCTTTGAGTCAAGATAACTGCGGCATTTGATGATGGCTTCTTCTGCCTCTTTCCCCAGTTCCAGTTTGACGTTGTTTTCCAAAAGGGCCTTGACTTCGTCAATGGTAAGCCTCTCGTGAGATATTATGTGGTTCATATAGTGTTTTTTAGTGGTCTCCACAAATTTATAAAAAAATCTTGCCATAGAAACGATTAAATGATAACTTTGTATATAGCATATTTTAGAAAAATGAGAAAAATTCTTATCACTATATTCTTGTCCGTAATGGCATTCGGACTGTCCGCCCAGAACAGGAACTGGGACTTTAATTATGACTCTTCACTGAGTCTGCTTGGCTCTACAGGAAAAACACTTCCTTTCTGGCAGAGAACAGGCCAGAACGGAATTCTCCCTATCGGATCTTCTGCTCTTCTGACAGCAGGAGCGGATGTCGCTTATAAGGCAGACAATGGACTCTTCTTTGAGGCTGGTGCCAACCTTGCCGGTGCAGCCCAGGTAAAGACTCCTTATTCTGAGGCTGGTTTTACAGGTCTTGTGGATAGACTTTATGTAAGTGGCGGATGGAGGATGCTCAGGCTTGATCTTGGAATGATCGAGAGAAAGAAGGAGCTGAGCGACCTCTCTCTTACAGGAGGAAATATAATGATAACAGGCAATGCCAGAAATATTCCTGGTCTTAACTTCCATACTGACTGGATCTATTTTGAAAAAGGACATTGGGTGGGAATCAGAGGTAATTTTGCCCACTATCAGATGGTTGATAACAGATATGTAAAGAATACTCTGCTACACAATAAGTCAGCTGAAATCAAGTTTGCCCTTGGAAAGAAGGTTGACTTCATGGGAGGTCTGGATCATTGGGCTCAGTGGGGAGGAGAGTCTCCACGTTATGGAAAGCAGCCTTCGACACTTAAGGATTACATCAGAATCCTTATGGCAAAGGGAGGTGGAGCTGATGCGACAGTTTCAGACCAGGTGAATGTCTTGGGTAATCATCTCGGCAGGGCCTTCGTCAGAGTGAACTGGCGTGCAAGAGACTTTACCTTTACCTTCCAGTACGACAAGCCTTTCGAAGACGGTACAAGTTCAAGACTCCAGAACTTTCCTGACGGAGTATGGACTACGCAGTTTGTTATGCCGGACAAGAAGGCCTGGGTTTCAGAGGTTCTTTATGAACTTGTGACAACGACCTGGCAGTCAGGTCCTGCCCATGACAGGCCTGCAACAGAAGAAGAGAAGGCAAAGCAGGATCCGAATGACTTCTATTATGGAAAGATCGTTTTGGGTGGTTGCGATGACTACTTCTCGAATGGAGAATATGCTTCCGGATGGACATATTATGGAAGAACTATAGGTCTTCCTCTTATTATCCCTAATGCACCTGGGGCAGATGGAATTACAAGACATATGGCCAGCAGCAGAGTTAGGGGCCACCATATCGGTCTAAAGGGAGCGATTGCACATAAACTTCCTTATGCCTTCAAGTCGACCTATCATAGAAGTTGGGGAAAATACCATCAGGGAGACCAGTCATTCTTTGCCTCAAGACCATGGCAACTGTCTCTTGCCCTTGATTTTGGCTTCAGTCAGTTCCTTCCTAAGAATCTGCCTTTAGGACTTTCCGCCGGCTTGTATGCTGATTTTGGACAACTCTACCAGAACAGTGCTGGCCTTACACTAAGAATTAACACATCAAACAGATAACACAATGAAACGAATCATCGAGTGCGTTCCGAACTTCAGCGAGGGACGCAATAAAGAGGTCATCAATGCAATAGTAAAGTCTATCGCAGATGCGGCTGAGGTCAAGGTCCTTAATGTGGATCCGGGTGAAGCGACAAACAGAACTGTGGTTACCTTTGTCGGTAGCCCTGAGGATGTTGTAGAAGCTGCTTTCCAGGGTGTGAAGTGTGCTGGTGAACTGATTGATATGCGTGTCCATCAAGGTGCACATCCGCGTTCCGGTGCTACTGATGTTCTGCCTCTTATTCCTATTGCTGGTGTGACTCTTGAGGAGTGTGCTGAACTTGCCCGTGCGCTTGCAAAGAGGATTTATGATGAACTTGGAATTGCGTGTTATTGTTACGAGTCGGCTGCGTATGTGCCTGAGCGAAAGAATCTTGCGGTGTGCAGAAGCGGCGAGTATGAGGCGCTCAAGCAGAAGATTGCCGATCCTGCGAAGCGTCCTGATTTCTCTCCGGAGGTGTATGATGATGTTGTGGCGAAGTCCGGTGCGACGAATGTCGGTGCACGTGATTTCCTTATTGCCGTGAATTTTAATCTCAATACAACTTCGACCCGAAGGGCAAATGCCATTGCCTTTGATGTGCGTGAGAAGGGACGTGCAGTGAGAGAGGGAAATCCTATCACAGGAAAGATTGTGAGGGACGAGAATGGTGAACCTGTGATGAAGCCGGGAACTCTCAAGGGTTGTAAGGCTATCGGTTGGTTCATTGATGAGTATGGTATAGCGCAGGTGTCGATGAATATTACCGACATCAATCAGACATCCTTGCATGAGGCCTTTGATGAGGTTTGCAGAGCGGCCCAGGCGAGGGGAGTGAGGGTTACAGGAACTGAGATTGTGGGTCTTGTGCCGAAGAAGACTTTGGTGGAGGCTGGAAAATATTTCTTGAAGAAACAGAACCGCTCTTGCGGACTTGCTGAGGAGGAGATTATCCGTATTGCTGTGAAATCAATGGGCTTGGATGATCTTTGTCCTTTCAATCCTAAGGAGAAGGTTATCGAATATCTGATGGAGTCTGAGGAAGAGGTGATGCAGAGAGAAAGGCTTGTGAGAATGACTTGTCGTGATTTCGCATACGAGACTGCTTCTGAGTCTCCTGCTCCGGGCGGTGGATCAATTTCTGCCTATATGGGTGCTTTGGGTGCTGCCCTTGGAACTATGGTGGCTAACCTGTCTTCGCATAAGCCAGGTTGGGACGCAAGATGGGAGGAGTTTTCTGATTGGGCTGAGAAGGGTCAGGCTTCTTTGAAGGAGATGCTTGCTCTTGTGGATGAGGATACTGCTGCCTTTAATAAGATTATGGCTGCACTTGGTATGCCGAAGGCGAGTGAGGAGGAGAAGGCTGCGAGGGCTGCGGCTCTTGAGGAGGCGACTCTTTATGCTACTGAGGTTCCCCTAAAGACGATGAAGGCTGCTCTTGCGAGCTTCCCGCTTATTGAGGCGATGGCTGCTGAGGGTAATCCTAATTCAGTGTCGGATGCCGGAGTTGCTGCCTTGGCGGCGAGAAGTGCTGTGCTTGGAGCTCAACTGAATGTGAAGATAAACGCTGCCGGTCTTAAGGACAGGGCTGCTGCTGAGGCTCTTGTTGCTGAAGCAGAAACTATTGCTGCTGAGGCTGTTGCTGCTGAGGCTAAGATTCTGGAAATTGTAAATGGCAAGATTTAGTATGAGTGAGATTTTTTGTGAAGTTATGGCGGGTATTCCGGATGAATTGCCACAGCCAAAACCATACGATACCTCAATAAACCATGCTCCGAAGAGGAAAGATATCTTGACAGAGCAGGAGAAGGTTCTTGCGATAAAGAATGCGCTTAGATATTTTCCGGAGAAACATCATGAGGTCTTGGCAAAGGAATTTGCTCAGGAACTCAGGGACTATGGAAGAATCTATATGTATCGCTTCCGTCCTGATTATGAAATGTATGCCCGTCCTATTGATGAGTATCCGTCAAGATCTGTTCAGGCTGCTGCCATCATGGCGATGATCCAGAACAATCTGGATAATAGAGTGGCTCAACATCCACATGAACTTATCACTTACGGAGGAAATGGAGCTGTCTTCCAGAACTGGGCTCAGTATCTGCTTACAATGAAGTATCTTGCTCATATGACTGATGAGCAGACCCTTGTGATGTATTCGGGCCATCCGCTTGGCCTTTTCCCAAGCCATCAGGATGCACCAAGGGTGATTGTGACTAACGGAATGGTAATCCCTAATTACTCAAAGCCAGATGATTGGGAGAGATTCAATGCCTTGGGAGTGTCTCAGTATGGCCAGATGACAGCAGGATCCTATATGTACATCGGTCCTCAGGGTATCGTTCACGGAACTACAATTACAGTCATGAATGCTGCCCGCAAGAAACTCGCTGAAAGAGGTTTGGAGGGAACTGAGGAGAATATGAGAGGAATCCTCTTTGTGACTTCCGGATTAGGAGGCATGTCAGGTGCACAGCCAAAGGCCGGAGTGATTTCCGGAGTTGTTTCTGTTGTTGCTGAAGTCAATCCTATGGCTGCCCGCAAGAGATATGATCAGGGTTGGGTGGATGAGATCCATGAGAATCTGGATGAACTTATTCCACGTATCCGTAAGGCTGTCCAGGACAAGGAGGTTGTTTCGCTGGCCTACCAGGGAAACGTAGTTGATCTTTGGGAGAGACTGGTTGCGGAAGATATGAATGTGGATCTCGGTTCAGATCAGACCTCTCTTCATAATCCATGGGCAGGTGGATATTATCCTGTAGGATACTCGTATGAGGAGTCGAAGAAGATGATGGCAGAAGAGCCTGAGCGCTTCAAGGACTGTGTAAAGGCTTCGCTAAGAAGACAGGCTGATGCCATCAATGCCTTGACAACCAAGGGAATGTATTTCTTTGACTATGGTAACGCCTTTCTTCTGGAGGCTTCAAGAGCAGGAGCAGATGTGATGGGAGAGAACGGTAAGTTCAGATATCCGTCATATGTTCAGGATATTATGGGTCCTCTTTTCTTTGACTATGGTTTCGGTCCGTTCAGATGGGTGTGCATGTCACAGGGTCCGGAAGATCTTAGAAAGACAGATGAGATTGCCTTCAAGGTGCTGAGAGAAATCTATCTTGAGGCCCCTGAGGAGATAAGAGGTCAGCTCAACGACAACATCCGCTGGATCGATCAGGCAGGAAAGAACGGCCTTGTTGTAGGTTCGCAGGCCCGTATCCTCTACGCAGACTGTGAGGGACGCACAAAGATAGCCCTCGCCTTTAATGAGGCCATCAGGAACGGAGAAATCAGTGCACCGATAGTGCTCGGACGCGACCATCACGACGTATCAGGAACAGACTCACCGTTCCGCGAAACATCAAACATCTACGACGGCTCATCCTTCACCGCAGACATGGCTGTGCATAACGTCATCGGAGACTCCTTCCGCGGAGCAAGCTGGGTGTCCATCCACAACGGTGGTGGCGTAGGTTGGGGCGAAGTGATGAACGGAGGCTTCGGAATGGTCATCGACGGTAGCGCAATCTCGCAAAGGCACATCGAAGACATGCTTTTGTGGGATGTGAACAACGGCATCGCAAGAAGAAGCTGGGCAAGAAATGAGGCGGCCGTATTCAGTATCAGGAGGGAGATGGAACGCACTAAAGGTCTGGAAGTTACCCTTCCTAATTTTGCAGACGACCAGATGATCGTGTCTGTATTAAAAGACTTGAACTAATGAATGAACCAATAGATTTTGTGGTAGCCTGGGTGGATGGGGAAGACCCTGAACTCAAGGCGAAACGAGAATCATATTTAACAGATAAAAAGGAGGCCTCCCGCGATGACGTGGGAGGCGCTACCCGATATAGAAGTATCGGAGAAATTCTTTATTGTATAGCTTCTATAAATATATTTGCCCCTTTCGCAAGAAAGATCCTCATCTTGACAGATAATCAGGATCCAGGAGTGGAACCTCTGATTGCCGAGATGTTCCCTAAGGGATATATTCCTATGGAGATTGTCGACCATAAGGATATATTCAAGGGTTATGAGGCTTATCTTCCAACTTTTAACTCCAGGGCTTTGGAGGCCATGCTATGGAGAATACCTGGTTTGAGCGAGAAGTTCATACTTATGAATGATGACTTCTTTCTCACTGCTCCTGTGACAGAGAAGGATTTCTTTGTGGGAGAAAAGACTATATGTTATGCGGATTGGTATTCTACCCATGTGGCTAAACTGCTCAGATGGCTTAAGCCTAAGAAGCAGGGATATAAGCCTGTAGGGTTTAAGGATTCTATGATCAATGCCTTAGATATTCTTGGGGGAGGTTGCAGATTCCTCTATCTGGCCCATACTCCGAGAGCGCTTAGAAAGAGTTTCTATGAGGACTTCTTCAGTAAGAATAATGATGTTCTGTTGAGAAATATAAGACATCGCTTCAGAGATGCGGAGCAGTATAATTCTCAGGAACTTTTCTATATGACTGAGGCAAGGGCAGGACGTTGTATTCAGATATCTCCGAAGTCATGTACACTTTATCTGAAGCCAAGACCGAAACCAAATTATATCGATAACAAGATTGAACTTTTTAATAAGTCAAAGTCAGCAAAGTTTTGCTGCGTGAACTCTCTGGATAAGGCATCAGAGGAAGATCAGCAGAAAGTGCTTAGTTGGGTAAAATCAAGATTAGGTCTATAAAACAAGAAAACCAGAAGCGAAACTTCTGGTTTTCTTTATATTAGAACATCTCTGGTTCGTTGTTCTGTGTCTCCTCGATTGGAGCCTCAGGCTTGCGGAAATCGCGGCGCTGACCTCTGTCGTTGCCTCTGCGGTCGTCGCGACGCTGGCCTCTGTCGTTACCTCTGCGGTCGTCACGGCGAGGTGCTCTGTCACCTCTGTCTCCACGTGGCTTGCGCTCTGGCTCAACATAACCCTCTGGCTTCTCAAGAAGAGCCTTGCGAGAAAGTCTCATCTTACCGCTCTTAGCGTCGATCTCAAGAAGCTTAACCTCAACCTCGTCGCCGATGTTAAGAACGTCCTCTACCTTCTCAGTCTTCTTCCAGTCGATCTCTGAAACGTGAAGAAGTCCCTCTTTGCCAGGAAGAATCTCTACGAATGCACCGAACTCAAGGATAGAAACTATCTTGCCCTTGTATGTAGCGCCAACCTCAGGAACTGCAGTGATGCCGTTGATCCAGTCGATTGCCTTGTCCATAGACTCCTTGTTCTCTCCGAAGATATCTACGATACCCTTAGATACTCCATTCTCGTTGCTCTCAGTGATAGTGACTGTTGTACCAGTCTCTCTCTGGATCTTCTGGATAGTCTCACCACCCTTACCGATGATAGCGCCTATGAACTCACCACCTACGACAAGCTGAACGATACGAGGAACAAACTCCTTGTAATCCTCACGTGGCTCAGACATAGTCTTCATCATCTCACCCATGATGTGTAGACGACCCTGACGTGCCTGCTCAAGAGCTCTCTCAAGAACAGCGTATGAAAGACCGTCAACCTTGATGTCCATCTGAGTAGCAGTGATACCATCTTTAGTACCTGTTACCTTGAAGTCCATATCTCCCAGGTGGTCCTCGTCTCCAAGGATGTCAGTAAGGATTGCATATCTGTCATTAGGATTCTCCTTGTCTGTGATAAGACCCATTGCAACACCTGCAACCGGTTTCTTGATCTTGACTCCGGCATCCATAAGTGCAAGACAACCTGCACAAACAGTAGCCATTGAAGATGAACCGTTTGACTCAAGGATATCTGAAACTACGCGAACTGCGTATGGATTCTCCGGTGCTGTAGGAACCATTGGCTTAAGTGCTCTCCAAGCAAGGTTTCCGTGTCCGATCTCACGACGGCCGATACCTCTCTGTGCCTTAGCCTCTCCTGTTGAGAATGGAGGGAAGTTATAGTGAAGAACAAACTGCTGAGTCTCCTTTACAAGCACCTCGTCAAGCTCCTTCATATCAAGCTTGGTGCCGAGTGTTACAGTTGAAAGTGACTGTGTCTCTCCACGAGTGAAGATAGCAGAACCGTGTGCGTATGGAAGGTAGCTTGTCTCACACCAGATAGGACGAACCTCAGTTGTTGAGCGGCCATCAAGGCGGATTCCCTCGTCAAGAATCATATTTCTCATCGCTGCCTTCTCAACTGCGTGGTAGTATCTCTCGATCATAGCAGTCTTCTCCTCGCGCTCCTCCTCTGGGATTGTCTGGTAGAACTCCTCTTTCAAAGCCTCGAAAGCATCGCTTCTCTCGTGTTTAGCAGAACCTGACTTAGCGATAGCGTAGCACTTGTCGTAGCAGTATGACTCAACAGCTGCGCGAAGCTCCTCGTCGTTCTCCTCGTGGCAGTACTCTCTCTTGACAGTCTTGCCGACAGCCTCTGTGAGCTCAAGCTGAACCTTGCAGTGCTTCTTGATCTCCTCGTGAGCGAATTTGATAGCGTCAAGCATCTCCTTCTCGCTGACCTCTTTCATCTCACCCTCAACCATCATGATGTTGTCGTATGTAGCTGCAACCATGATGTCAAGATCTGCATCCTTCATCTGGCTGAAGTTAGGGTTGATGCAAAGCTCACCGTTGATTCTTGCAACTCTTACCTCAGAGATAGGTCCCTCGAATGGGATGTCTGATACTGCAAGAGCTGATGATGCTGCAAGACCTGCAAGTGCATCCGGCTGGATGTCCTTGTCAGCAGAAATAAGATTTACAGTCACGTAAACCTCTGCATGGAAATTCTCTGGGAATAGTGGTCTAAGAGCACGGTCTACAAGTCTTGCGATAAGGATCTCGCTGTCTGAAGCCTTTCCTTCACGCTTCATGAATCCGCCAGGGATTCTACCTGCTGCTGCGAATTTCTCCTTGTAGTCCACCTGAAGCGGCATGAAGTCTACATCTGGTTTAGCGTCTTTTGCGCATGTTACAGTAGCAAGAAGCATTGTGCCTCCCATCTTTACTACTACTGAACCGTCAGCCTGTTTTGCAAGCTTTCCAGTCTCGATTTCGATTAGCCTTCCGTCTGCTAATTCGATTGTTTTCTTTACGATATTCATTATTTATTTTTCGTCCTGCCTCCCCCTATGGGAGTTTGTTTATTAATAATCTCGTCCTTTGTATGTTCGTTCTATATGATGTAGTCTGCTGTTCCGCCGCAGGCCGATTTTGTTTGCGGAACGAGACATAATTTTCCGAAAAAGGGAATGGCGCCTGAACAAGCCCATTCCCTTGTACTTTTCCTGTTATGTCGGTTATCGACGAAGACCAAGCTCCTTAACGATAGCTCTGTATCTCTCAATGTCATTCTTCTTGAGGTAATCAAGAACACGACGTCTCTTACCAACGAGCTTAAGCAATGAACGACGAGTTACGTTGTCCTTCTTGTTGCTTTTTAGGTGCTCTGTAAGGTGAGCGATACGGTAGGAAAATAGAGCAACCTGACTCTCTGCAGATCCGGTGTCTGTATTAGACTTTCCGTATTTCGCGAAAATCTCCTGCTTCTTTTCAGCCAATAGATATTCAGCCATAGTGCAAAAAGATTAAAAAAGTTAATAAAATATGGGGACTTTGGGCCCCGATTTCCCTTACACTTGCATCCCGGAGGAATTAAGCGGCGCAAAGATAGGGATAAAATCCGAAGATACAATAACTTGCGGCCAAAAAAGTTCGCAAAATTGCCTGATTTAGAATTTGACAGTCAGTTCGACAGGGCAGTGGTCCGAACCGAAGATGTCTGTATGGATCTTGGCATCCTGGAGTGCGTCCTTCAACTCTTCTGATGCTACAAAATAGTCAATACGCCACCCTGTGTTCTTCTCTCTTGCCTTGAATCTGTAAGACCACCATGAGTAGATATCAGTCTGGTCTGGGTAGAAATGACGGAAGGTGTCAATGAAACCTGTAGACAAAAGGTCTGTGAACTTGCCTCTCTCCTCATCTGTGAAGCCAGGGTTCTTTCTGTTTGTCTTCGGGTTCTTAAGGTCGATCTCCTTATGGGCTACGTTGAGGTCGCCACAAAGGATGACTCCTTTCTTCTTGCCGTCTGCACATACCTTCTCACGAAGAGAGTTGACGTAGGCATTGAAGTCATCTTCCCATTTCATTCTATAGTCAAGACGTTTGAGACCGTCCTGAGCGTTTGGAACATAGACGCAGACAAGGTGGAATTCCGGCATTTCAAGAGTGATGACACGGCCCTCATGGTCGTGTTCGTCGATGCCGATGCCATAGCTTACTGAAAGCGGCTCGTGCTTTGTATATATGGCTGTTCCTGAATAACCTTTTTTATCAGCATAGTTCCAATATGACTGGTAACCAAGGAATTCAAGGTCCAGCTGACCAGCCTGCATCTTAGTCTCCTGGAGGCAGAAGAAGTCTGCCTCCAGTGACTCGAATATTTCGGAAAATCCTTTTCCTGCAATGGCTCTGAGACCATTGACATTCCAAGATATCAATTTATACATTGCTTCTTAGTCTAGGGTCCACTCGATACCGTCCTTGGTGTCCTTGATCTGGATGCCGATAGCCTTGAGGTCGTCGCGGATCTTGTCGCTTGTCGCCCAGTCCTTAGCTGCCTTGGCTGCCTTGCGCTGCTCGATTACCATCTGCATAAGTCCATCGATCACCTTGCCTGACTTGCCGCCTTCTGCCTCCTCGTCGCGAAGTCCAAGAACTCCGAATACGATGTTGTCGAACAGGTCCACAAGGGCTGCATAGTCCTCTTTTGCAAGGGTGAACTTCTTGTCTTTTGCTGTGTTGATGATTCTTACTGCATCGAAGATATGAGCAAGAGCCATAGGAGTGTTAAGGTCGTCACATAGAGTGAGATAAGTGTTCTCAATAAGTGCCTTCACTTCTGCGTTTACAGCTGTTGCTGTCTCTGGTGCAAGAGAAGTAAGGAACTCTCCGTATGCAAGGTTGTGGGCTGGATTTCCCTCTGTACCTTTGACTGATGATTCAACTCCTGCTGCCTTTGCAAGTTCACGAAGGTCCTTGGCTGCAATAAGGACTCTCTTAAGTCCCTTCTCTGCTGCCTGAAGTGCCTCGTTGCTGAAGTCAAGGGTTCCGCGGTAGTGGGCCTGAAGGATGAAGAAGCGTACTGTCATCGGTGAGTATGCCTGCTCAAGCTGGGCATGTCTTCCTGCGAAAAGTTCAGGCAGGGTGATGAAGTTGCCGAGTGATTTTCCCATCTTCTTGCCGTTGATGGTGATCATGTTGTTGTGCATCCAGTATTTTACTCCTCCTGTTCCGCGAGATGCTGTGTTCTGTGCGATTTCGCATTCGTGGTGTGGGAAGAGAAGGTCCATTCCACCTCCGTGGATGTCGAACTCCTTGCCAAGGTACTTCTCGCTCATTGCCGAGCACTCAAGGTGCCAGCCCGGGAAGCCGTCGCTCCATGGTGATGGCCAGCGCATGATGTGCTCCGGTGATGCCTTTTTCCATAGTGCGAAGTCGTATGATGCGCGTTTGTCCTGCTGTCCGTCAAGGTCGCGTGTTCCCTCCTTTACTTCGTCGAGGGTGCGGCCTGAAAGCACTCCGTAGCGATGGTCCTTGTCATACTTGAGCACGTCGAAGTAGATGGATCCGTTGCTCTCGTATGCGTAGCCTGCGTCAAGGATCTTCTTTACAAGGTCGATCTGCTCGATGATGTGACCTGAAGCGCGAGGCTCGATTGATGGAGGTGCCACGTTAAGCATGCGCATTGCCTCGTGGTAGCGGAGGGTGCAGGTCTGAACGACCTCCATCGGCTCCAGCTGCTCAAGGCGTGCTTTTTTTGCGATCTTGTCCTCTCCCTCGTCTGCATCGTGCTCAAGGTGGCCTACGTCAGTGATGTTGCGGACATAGCGTACCTTGTAACCAAGGTGGCGAAGAAGCTTGACGAATACGTCGTATGTGATGCCAGGACGTGCATGGCCGAGGTGTGCGTCTCCATATACTGTTGGTCCGCAGACATATAGACCTACGTGACCTTCGTTGATCGGCTTGAATAACTCTTTCTTTCTTGTGAGCGAGTTAGTGATATATAATTCTCTCATAACTGATGTGATTAAGGCGCAAATATAAGAAAATATTCCTATAAATGAGTTGTGGCATTCTCTTTGTGTGTGCCGCTTTCGCAAAAAAATAATTAACCTTACCAATACTCAAGTATATGGCTGACTTCATAGAGGATTATCCTAAGGATCCTGGCCAGGCGATAAAGGCATGCCGCGAGTGCCTTCACTCAAAAAAATGGCATGATGAAGTGGATGAAGATATGATTTATCAGGAACTGTCTTCTCCGGAGTTTAAAGTGTATTTTCATATTGTTCTCTAAGTTTTTTGTTCGGATATACAGAAAAAATAACTAAATTCGCGACCGTAATAATGTTGAAAATTTAACTATATGAAAGTCGCAATTATCATGGGCTCGACAAGTGATTACGAAATCATGTCAGCAGCCATCAAAGTTCTAGAGGATTTTGGAGTAGAGTATGAAAAGAGAGTCATCAGTGCTCATAGAACTCCAGACCTTATGTGTGAGTATGCCAAGTCTGCAAAAGAGAGAGGCATCGGAGCCATCATTGCAGGTGCGGGTGGAGCAGCTCACGTAGCTGGTGTCGTTGCTGGTATGACAACAGTTCCAGTGATCGGTGTTCCTATTCAGACTAAGGCTCTTGGTGGAATGGATTCTCTTCTTTCTATAGTTCAGATGCCAGGCGGAATTCCGGTAGCGACAATGGCTATCAACGGAGCTAAGAACGCCGGTCTTTTCGCAGTACAGATTCTTGCTTTGACAGATGAGGCCTTGTGTGAGAAACTTCAGCAGTTCAGACAGGCTCAGACTCAGCAGGTTCTTGACGCGACTATCTAAATGACAAGATAACAGGCATAGCAGGTGGATGCAGCGGGGTTTTGCCCTGTGGCAGTCCACCTTTTGGTTTTCTAATGGCAAGAAACTAAAAATATCAATATAATCAGGTAAGAAATATGAACAATTACCGTATTTACGTAGAAAAGTATCCTGAATTTCAGGTAGAGGCAAAGAGTCTTCTTTCAGAGCTGAACGAGAATCTTCAGCTTTCTCTAAGCAGTCTTCGCCTCCTAAACGTGTACGACCTTTTCGGCTTTACCCCTGAGCTCCTCGAGCAGAGCCGCTACAGCGTATTCGGAGAGGTTGTTACAGACAGTGTTACAGATGAGTGTGACCTGTCGGGAACTAAATATATTGCCGTGGAGTACCTTCCAGGACAATTCGACCAGAGAGCAGCATCGGCTGTTGATTGCGTGAAACTTATCGATCCTAAGGCAGATGTGAAGATCAAGAGCTCAAAGCTTATGATTCTTCCTTCTCACACTACTGAGGAAGAGATCGAGAAGATCAAGCGTTACTACATCAATGCAGTAGAGTCACGTGAGAAAGACCTTAGCAAGCTTTCAGATATGGAGCAGGCTGAGATTATCCCAGTAAAGGTTCTTGAGGGACTTACAGCTCTTACAGAGGAGGAACTTCTTCCTTACTGCAAGCAGATGGGTCTTGCTATGAACGCAGACGACCTTCGCGAGGTGGTTAACTACTTCAAGAAAGAGGGACGCGATCCGTTCGAGACAGAACTCCGTATCCTGGACACATATTGGAGCGACCACTGTCGCCACACAACTTTCACAACAGAGCTTGAGGAAATCGGCGTTGAGGAATCCTTCATGAAGGAGGAGATCGACGGAACGCTAAACCTCTACCTCAAGATGCGCAAGGAACTTGGCCGCGAGAATAAGGGACTTAACCTTATGGATATGGCCACTATCGGCGCACGTTACCTCAAGAGCAAGGGTCTCCTTGATGATATGGAGGTGAGCGAGGAGAACAACGCATGCAGTATTTACGTAGACGTTGATGTTGACGGACAGACAGAGCAGTGGCTTCTTCAGTTCAAGAACGAGACACACAACCACCCTACTGAGATCGAGCCTTTCGGTGGTGCGGCAACTTGTCTTGGCGGTGCAATCCGCGACCCATTGTCAGGCCGTGCATACGTCTACCAGGCAATGCGTGTGACAGGAGCAGGAAACATCTGGAACAAGGTGGCTGACACTATCCCAGGCAAGCTTCCTCAGAAGGTCATATCACGCAAGGCGGCTCACGGCTACTCAAGCTACGGAAACCAGATCGGTCTGGCAACTACGCATGTACGCGAGATCATCCACGAGGGCTACACAGCAAAACGCCTTGAGGTGGGTGCTGTAGTAGGAGCAGTGAAGGCTGAGAACGTACGTCGCGAGAGCCCTGCGCCAGGAGATGTAGTTCTTATGCTCGGCGGACGCACAGGACGCGACGGTATCGGTGGAGCAACAGGTTCATCAAAAGAGCATACAGAGGCATCGCTTGAGTCATGCGGCAGCGAGGTGCAGAAAGGAAACGCACCAGAGGAGAGAAAACTGCAGAGACTCTTCCGCCGTCCGGAGGTGACAAGACTCATCAAGAAGTCAAACGACTTCGGAGCAGGTGGAGTGAGCGTTGCTATCGGAGAGCTTACAGACGGTCTTGACATCTACCTTGACAGAATCCCTACCAAGTACAGCGGACTTAACTCAACAGAGCTTGCAATCAGTGAGTCTCAGGAGAGAATGTCAGTGGTGATCGAGCCTAAGGATGTTGAGGCATTCAAAGCATATTGTGCAAGTGAGAATATCGAGGTGACTCACGTTGCAGACGTTACATCAACAAATCGTCTTAAGATGTACAACAAGGGCGAGTTGGTTGTTGATATCGCAAGAGAATTCATTGACAGTGCAGGAGCAAAGCATTACTCAAAGGCTGTAATTGGAGCGGTTGAGGCAGTAAACCCTATGGAGCAGTACCTTGAGGGCAAGAACCTTAAGGAGAAGATCTTCCACATCATGGGAATGCCTAACGTGACTTCACAGAAGGGTCTTATCGAGATGTTCGACTCTACTATCGGTCGTTCGACAGTGCTTATGCCATTCGGAGGTGCTCTTCAGGCAACTGAGACTCAGGTGTCTGTTCAGAAGCTTCCAGTAGACGGCTACACAGATACAGCCAGCATGATGGCCTTCGGATACAACCCAGAAATAGCTTCATGGAGCCCATATCATGGTGCTGCATACGCTGTTGTTGAGGCTTGTACAAAGGTTGTTGCTGCCGGTGGTGCATACGATAAGATGAGATTCTCATATCAGGAGTACTTCGAGAGAATGACATCAGACCCACGTTCATGGGGTAAGCCGATGAGTGCCCTTCTTGGTGCGCTCAAGATGCAGTATGAGCTTGGCCTCCCTTCAATCGGAGGTAAGGACTCTATGAGTGGAACATTCGAGGATATCAACGTTCCTCCTACACTCATCGCCTTCGGTATCACTACTGTAAACGCAAACCACGTAATCTCTCCAGAGCTTAAGTGGGAGGGTAACAAGCTTTACCTGATCCGTCATACTCCACATGCTAACCTTATGCCGAATACAGACCAGCTTAAGGCTAACTGGACATACGTAAACGAGCAGATCAAGGCAGGTAACATCGTTTCAGCATACTCAATCGGTTATGGTGGAGTTGCAGAGGCTATCTGTAAGATGGCCTTCGGTAATGCCTTCGGAGTTAAGGTTAAGGTTTCTGAGGAGGATCTCTTCAACTTCAACTATGGTTCTATCCTTGTGGAGTCAGACCAGCCACTTGACTTCCCTCAGGCGGAGCTTATCGGTGAGGTTACTGATGGTGAGGACGGAAAACTTCACATCAATGATGCCCATATCTCTATCTTCGAGCTTATGGACTTCAACTCAAACGCATTCAACAAGATCTATCCGGACAAGTGCAAGGCTGCTCACAAGAAGACCGTGCCAGCAGGTATGGAGGGCGTGAAGCCGTTCAAGGCTAAGAAGGAAGACCTTAAATATAAGGGTGAGAAGGTAGAGAAACCAATCGCTTACCTTCCTGTATTCCCAGGAACAAACTGCGACTATGATACAGCAAAGGCCTTCCGCAAAGCGGGTGCTGAGGTAAGAATGGTTCCATTCTGCAACCTTACAACTGAGGCTATCTTCGCTTCTATCGAGCAGATGAAGAAGAACATCTCAGAGTGTCATATCCTTGCTCTATGTGGAGGATTCTCAGCTGGAGATGAACCAGACGGAAGCGGTAAGTTCATTGCTAACGTATTGAACAACAAGGAGGTTGCAGAGGAAATACACAAGCTTATCGACAGAGGAGGACTTATCCTTGGTATCTGTAACGGATTCCAGGCTCTTGTCAAGTCAGGTCTTCTTCCTTACGGACGCTTGGGTATGGTGACAAAAGAGTCTCCAACTCTATTCCGCAACGATATCAATCGCCATATCTCACAGATGGTTACAACTCGTATCAGCACTGTGAACTCACCATGGCTTACAGGTATGAACATCGGAGACCTTCACACAATCGCAGTGAGCCACGGAGAGGGTAAGTTCGTTGTAAGCGAGGAGTTCGCAAAAGAACTGTTTGCCAACGGTCAGGTAGCCTTCCAGTATGTAGATCCAATCTCTGAGGAGGTGACAATGGAGTCTCCATACAACCCTAATGGTTCATACTATGCAATTGAGGGAATCATCAGCAAGAACGGTCAGATCATCGGTAAGATGGGACATACTGAGCGTTACGAGAATAACGTCTTCAAGAACATTGAGGAGGAACTCGAGCAGCCTATCTTTGCAAATGCCGTCAAGTACTTCAGAGGAGAATAATATGATTAAGGATATTGATAAAATATTGTCAGCCGACGAGCTTCACGAGGAATGTGGTGTCCTCGGAATCTACGGCGTGCCAGACGCAGCTAATCTTGCTTACTATGGCCTTCATGCTCTTCAGCATAGAGGCCAGCAAGGTTGCGGTATTGTTTCCGTAAATGATAACGGCGACCTGAGACGTGTCAAGGGTGATGGCCTTGTAATCGAGGTCTTCAATGAGGGAAACATGGGCAAACTTCAGGGAAGCATGGCAATCGGACATGTCCGCTATACAAATGCGGGCACAAAGGGTTCAGAAAACATCCAGCCTTTCCTTTTCCACCACGGAACAGGTGACTTTGCTATGGCGAACAACGGTAGCATCGTCAACTACCAGAAACTGAGAGACATGCTTGAGGATAATGGTAGTCTCTTCCAGTCATCATCAGATGCAGAGGTCTTGGCCCATCTGATCAAGAAACAGTCATCAAAGAAGGACCTGCCTCGTATCTATGCTATCAAGGACGCCCTTCAGATGATTGATGGAGCCTTTGCATTTGTGATCATGACAAAGCGTCGTATCTACGCTTGCCGTGATAAGTATGGTTTCCGTCCTCTTGCTATCGCAAAGCTTGGTGATGGCGGCTATGTCGTTGCCAGCGAGACCTGTGCTTTCGATGTACTCGGTGCTGAGTATATCCGCGATGTGGAACCAGGTGAGATCGTTACAATCGACAGACATGGTATCCGCTCTCAGAAATATACTGAGGCGACACGATGCGCAATGTGCGCGATGGAGTATGTTTACTTTGCTCGCCCTGACAGCGACATCGAAGGTTGCAATGTTCACAACTACCGTAAGGAATCAGGACGAATTCTTGCAAAGGAGTCTCCGGTTGAGGCAGACATCGTAGTTGGAGTTCCGGATTCAAGTCTCAGTGCTGCCCAGGGTTATGCTGAGGAGAGCGGCCTTCCATATGAGATGGGACTTATCAAGAACAAGTACATCGGACGTACCTTCATCCAGCCGACTCAGTCAATGCGCGAGAAGGGAGTGAAGATGAAACTTTCTCCTGTCAAGAGCATCGTAAAGGGCAAGAGGGTAGTGCTTGTGGACGATTCGATCGTTCGTGGAACAACTTCGCTCAAGATCGTGAACATGCTTCGCGAGGCAGGAGCAACAGAGGTTCACGTACGTATCGGTAGCGCGCCGCTCAAGTATACTTGTTTCTATGGTGTGGATATCCATACTCCAGAGGAACTTATCAGTTCTAACCATACTCCGGAAGAGGTGTGCAAGATGATCGGAGCAGACTCTTTGGCCTTCCTGTCTCACGAAGGAATGCTAAAGGCAGGAAAGCGCTCAGACCTATGCCTGGCATGCTTTACAGGAGAGTATCCAACAGATTTATATCAAGACTAATATGAAAATAGCTATTTGTTCAGACCACGCAGGAGTAGCTTACAAGGCTGCTATTATTGAGATGTTGAATTCTAAAGGTATCGAGACTGTAAACTTCGGTACTGATACAGAGGCGAGCATGGATTATCCTGATGTTGCTCATCCGGTTGCTGATGCAGTTGAGACAGGAGCAGCAGACCTTGGAATCGCTCTTTGTGGTACAGGTAATGGTATGGCTATGTCTCTTAACCACCATGTCGGCATCAGAGCCGGTCTTGCATGGACAGAGGAGATTGCAACCCTGGTTAAACAGCACAATAATGCGAATGTTCTTGTCATGCCGGCAAGATTTGCCAGCCTTGAGACTTGTCTTAAGATGGTGCAGGTGTGGCTTGAGACTGAGTATGAGGGTGGAAGACACCAGACAAGAATTGACAAGATTCCAGTGAAGTAATGTTTGAAATACTGGATAAAAACTTTAACGGATGCCTTTCGGGAGATATCAATGATTACCCGGAAGGCATAGTTGTTCCTATAGACAAGCCATATCGCTGGACCTCAGCAGACGTTATCCGTAAGGTCAAGTATGCCGCCTGCCGCCACTTCAATAAGAAGAACCTCAAGGTTGGTCATGCAGGTACCTTGGACCCTCTTGCTACCGGTGTTCTCCTTGTCTGCATAGGTAATGCAACCAAGCAGGCTGAGGCTCTTCAGGCCCACGATAAAGAGTATGTTGCAGGAGTTGCCTTTGGCGCCACTACACCTTCATACGACCTTGAGAAAGAGGTGGACAGAACCTTTGAGCATGAGCATATCACCGTAGAGAATATTGAGGCTGCCCTTGAAGGTTTCCTTGGAGAGCAGGATCAGATTGCCCCATTGTTTTCAGCTAAGTCTGTGGATGGTGTCAGGGCTTATGAACTTGCAAGAAAACTATATAAAGAGAAGATAGCTTCCGGTTCAGACAGTTCAGATGCGGTCTTTGATGAGGCAGCAGAGAGTATTATACGCACGTCAAGAATCACGATCAGTGAACTTGAACTCCTGGGCTTCAATCAGCCTAAACCTTCATATGTTCTTGATGATTCAAAAGCATCTTCGCGTATCAATGTGACTGATAACTCGCATCTCAATCTGACACGAGCAGACATAAGACTAGCCTGCACAAAAGGAACCTATGTAAGAGCTTTTGCAAGAGACTTGGGCGAGGCACTTGGCAGCGGAGCCCATCTGGATGCCCTCCAGCGTTCCCGCAGCGGTATCTTCAAAGTCTCAGACGCCCTCTCAGTCGACGACGTCATGAAACTCTTAGATAAGGCAAAGTATTAATATAAGCAAAGTGACAGCAGCTATAAGGCGGCGTTGGCTCCCGAAAAGGGAGGGGACCCACGTAGTGGGGAGGACCGCCGGTAGCTGCTGTCACTTTGCTATATAATGTTAATAATTAGCAGAGTTTGTTTTTGATGTATTCGATACGGGATGCGAACTCGTCTTTGCCGATAAGTGTAACGATGTCAGCGATACCAAGACCGCTTGACGCTCCTACAAGGGCAAGACGAAGACAGTTCATGACCTTACCCATAGGCCACTCGTTTGAGCGGATATACTCCTCAAGTGGACCCTCAAGAGCCTCTTTTGTAAACTCTCCATCGTATGCAAGAATGAAGTCTGCTGCCTTGAGAGCAAGAGTGTAGTTCTCCTCTTTCCAGAACTTTGCAGCATCCTTCTCTACGAACTCTGTTGGAGCTACGAACAGATATGAAGCGATGTCCCAGAAGTCAGCAACGAAGGTTGCACGCTCCTTGATGAGGGCAACGACCTTCTGAACATAGTCCTTGCTGAACTTCTCTCCGACAGTGATGCCATGAGACTCAAGAACAGGGATATAAAGCTCAGTAAGCTGCTCGTCTGAATATTTTCTAAGATACTCCTTATTGTACCACTTGGCCTTGTCTGCATTGAACTTAGCTCCAGACTTGATGACTCTCTCAAGAGAGAAGGTCTTGATGAGCTCATCAAGAGTGAAAAGCTCCTCATCGTTGCCTGGGTTCCATCCAAGCATGGCAAGAAGGTTTACGAAAGCCTCTGGGAAGTAACCGTCCTCACGGTATCCTCTTGAAACCTCACCCTCGGCATTTGTCCACTGAAGAGGGAAGACAGGGAAACCAAGGCGATCTCCGTCGCGCTTAGAAAGCTTACCCTTTCCGTCTGGTTTGAGAAGAAGTGACAAGTGAGCGAATCTTGGCTGAGTCTCCTGCCATCCGAATGCCTCATATAGAAGGTAGTGAAGAGGAAGTGAAGGAAGCCACTCCTCGCCACGGATAACCTCAGTGATCTCCATCAGATGGTCGTCAACGATGTTTGCCAGATGATAGGTTGGGAGCTCATCCGCTCTCTTCCAAAGAACCTTGTCATCAAGAGTGTTTGTGTTCACCTCTACATGTCCACGGATAAGGTCATCCATCTTCACGACTCTGTTCTCAGGCATCTTGAAACGGATAGTCCAGTCTGTGCGAGTCTCCAGAAGTTCCTTGCACTCTGCCTCAGAGAGTGATAGAGAGTTGCGAAGAGACATTCTTGTAGAGTGGTTGTAGATGAAGGTCTCCTTATTTGCCTCCATCTCTGCTCTTACTGCTCCAAGTTCCTCTGCTGTGTCAAAGGCGTAGTACGCATAACCGCCTGCTACAAGTTCCTCAGCGTATTTGCGGTAGATGCCGCGGCGCTGACTCTGACGATATGGAGCATGAGGATGTCTTTCAGAAGCTGTCTCTACAACCTTTCCTTCTGCATCAACTCCCTCATCAGGAGTGATGCCACACCAATTAAGTGCGTCGATGATGTATTTCTCAGCTCCAGGAACAAATCTCTGTGAGTCTGTATCCTCGATTCTTATGATGAAGTCTCCTCCGCGCTGCTTTGCATAGAGGTAGTTGTAAAGTGCTGTTCTCACTCCTCCCATGTGAAGAGGGCCGGTAGGAGATGGAGCAAATCTTACTCTTGTCTTTCTTTCCATATATATTGTTCTTTATTTTACATTTTTGCTCTGCGTATTGCAGATTCGTTGTCAAGCTGGCTCTTGTCGTCTCTTGAGGAAACTACCAGGACCGGTTTGGTCTCATAGTGGAAGGTTCTTCTCTTTGTTGTGTCACTAGGACCTATCTTAATATACTCCGAAGTCTCAATAATTGTTCGGTCATTTTCATCTTCAGCAGTATAAATTTTCACACCATTATATTCATAATCCTCGTCGATGACGATGATTCGTCCGAGGTTCATGTCTGTGATGTCACCAAGTTTCGCCATCTTGAAGCCGGTAGCGATGACCGTGATGCTTACCTTGTCACCCTCTTCATTTTCGTCGTAGACGATACCGGTCTTGAAGTTGTTTGCATTGCCTGTGTATTCTCCGATCATCTTGTTGATCTTGTCAAGATCGTTCATGATGATGCTATGCTCATTCTTGCTTGTGGTGATGTTCACAAGGGCATTCTTGGCTGTCTTGAGGTCGAAGTCATTGAGAAGAGGGGATTCCATTGCTCCCTTTACTGCCTCCTCGATTCTGTTCTGGCCAGTTCCGATTCCACAACCCATAAGAGCAAGGCCACTTCCCTTCATCATTGTCTTCACATCCTTGAAGTCAACGTTGAGGTAACCATGGGTGCGGATAATGTCAACAATGCCCTTAACTGCAGTCGATAATACCTCGTTTGCCTTAGGAAAGGCCTCGAATAGCTTGAGGTCTCCATAGCACTCGTGGAGCTTCTGGTTGTTGATGATAAGGAGACTGTCCACATTCTTCTCAAGCTCGCGGATTCCGTCGATGGCCTTTGATAGGGACGAGTTTCTTTCATTCTCAAATGGTAGGGTTACGACAGCAACGGTGAGGATGCCTGCTTCCTTTGCGAGGTTTGCGATTACTGGAGCTGCACCTGTTCCTGTTCCGCCGCCCATTCCTGCTGTGATGAACAGCATTTCTGTGCCGCTGTTGATGACCTTTTCCTTTATGACGTCGATAGACTCAAGTGCGGCATTGCGTCCCTCTGTAGGGTTGCAGCCTGCTCCGAGTCCTGTACCAAGCTGGATCTTGATGGGAACGCTGCTGTCGTTGAGGGCCTGGGAGTCTGTGTTACATACGATAAAGGTACAACCCTGAATCTTCTGGTTGTGCATGTATGTAACTGCATTACATCCGCCACCGCCAACTCCGATGACCTTTATCATTGTGTCGACTGTCTTCCAGTCTGTAGGAACAATCATTCCTTCGTCAATCATATCTTCCATATCTGCTCCTCCTATGGCTTTTCATTGTTCATTTCAATCTTGGTCTCGTTGTAGAGACTTTCGAACTTTTTCCAGATTCCCTTGATGAGGCCTTCTTTCTTAGGTTCTTCTTCTTTAACCTTGATTTCCTTCTCAATCACTGTCTTGGCACCGTCCTTGGTCTTGGTGATTTCAATCTTTATATTCTGAGGTTCTTTTGCCTCCTCTGACTTCTGTTCTGGCTCTGGTTTTACTGCTCCCTCTTTTACTGGTTCCTCAGCAGCCTCTTCCGGTTTTTCCTCTATTATCTGTGAAGCGGGCTCTTCTGCCGGTTCTTCCTTAACCTCAATCACAGGCTCTGCAACTGGTTCCTCTACCGGCACTTCAACTTGATCCTCTTCAATGCACTCTTCTCCGACGACATTCATCCAGGCACAGTCAAGACTCTCGTCCTTCTTCGCTGTGAGGATCATTCCGAGGGAGTTGGTTGCCTTTGGAGAGAAGATTCCGTCGCAATCTGTTGCGCAGAAGACCTTCTTAGGAACTCCGATTCTTACATTGTAACCTGAAATCTCCTTGATGAGGTTGCAGCAGTTTGCAAGTTCTGCTCCACCTCCTGTTACTACGATACCGCCTTTGAGCTGGTCAGCAAGGCCGCTCTGCTCGATTTCATAAAGGATGGCGTCAGTGATCTCCTTGACTCTTGCAGTAATGATCTCAGACAGATAGTGTACAGGAAGTTCCTTTGAAGCAACTGCAGGATTGTTGCTTGAAATACGAAGGATCTTCTCGCTCAGGTTCTGTAGTCTTTCCGGCATGCAGACTCCATAGCCGAGTTTGATGTTCTCAGCCAGTTTCTCCGTAATGTTACACTCCGTACGGATATCTGTGGTGATGGACTTACCTCCGAATGGGATTGCAGCATAATGTCTCATCACATTGCCTGAGTATACTGAGACAGAAGTCACTCCTGCTCCAAAGTCAACTAAGGCAACTCCGTTCTCCATCTCCGGTTCATAAAGTACAGCCTTGGCGATTGAGTCAGGTGTGAAATATTTATCAGCAACCTCGATGTTGAGAGCCTTGAAGGCTGCGTCGATGTTGCGGATATCCTTCTTTCTTCCGATGAAGACCTTGAAGTTTCCTTCGAGGTAGCCGCCGATCATACCCACGACATCCTTCTCGATGAGCATGAACTCGTCCTCTGTAGAGAAGGCCTGGGCAACAGCTCCGAACAAGACCTCTACTTCAGGATTGTCAAGCTCGTATTCATTTTGAGCAAGGGTCTTGAGGTCCTTGATCTCCTTCTCTGAGATGCAGTCGTCAGCATTGATTCTGACCATCTTGAGTTCTGCATTCTCCTGCTTTACCTCATATTTGGGCATGCTGGCAACGACCTTGGAAATCTTGATTCCAAGCTCTCTTTCTGCCTCCTGAATCATTTCCTGGATGCATTTGGATGCACGGGCAGGAATGAATACCGCGCTTGAGCGGATTCCATCTGACGGGCCCTCCTTATAGTAGATGATGTTCACATCATCGCCATTGATGATGGCGACAGTGATGGCAATCTTGGAGGTGCCGAGGTCTATCGCTACTATGTGTCTCTCTTTCATATATCTATCTCCTGCAAATGAGTTGTTTTCTGTATTTTACGTTTACGCTCTTGTAGTATCCGTCTTCCTTTGACGGTCTTACGCAAGTGTAGTATTTTTCAATCTGTTCAAATTTTTCTTCCAGGTTGTATGGCTGCCCGAAGATGAACTGCTCCTTTCCTTCTCTTGGGATGAGGACAAGGTCTCCGTTTCTGTTTACATGGACCTGAACAATGTTATCTTCCCAGATGGTTCCATCGATGTAGTCCATAAAGGCAATCATCTGCTTCACCCAGACTCTAGATGTAGAGTCAATCTCTACTCCTCTATATCCGCTGTTTCCTTTTAGCGGAATGTGTCCGTCAATGACAGGTACATGGGCTGTATGGTTTCTCTGAAGAGGGAAGAGGTTGCCGTCCTTGTCTGCGTAGAAACCTCCATCCTGTCTCTGGAACCTGATGACAGGTTCGCGTTGGCTGATCTTGATATTAAGTTTGCCGTCAGGAGTCGTATAGGCCTGGCTCTTCTGTACTGCGCTTCTTGAGTCAATCAGTTTCTCTATCTTGACCAGGTTGATGCTGTCAAGTTCAATGTCCAGATATTTGCCGTACTCTTTTTTTAGTATAGCCCTTACATCACCAGGTCCTATGAAACTGAGTTTGGCGCTGTCTGTAATCTCTATGTTGAGTGAAGTACATCTGATCTTGGCGTGTTCTGCTGAACTGGCAACGTATGCAAAGACCATAGCTCCCAGCATTATGAGTGCCAAGATACTGACAAGTGTGTATTTCACTACGGTCTTCATTATAGTCTGTCTTTAAGCATTTTTGTTATAGGCTCGATGAACCTGTCGATGTTTCCTGCTCCGAAGGTAATCAAGGTGTCTATCTCCTCGTTCTGCAGATAGTCCATAAGTTCTTCCTTCATAAGCAGAACCTTTTCCGGAGAAGTCACATCCTTGAAGATGATTTCAGAAGTGACTCCCTCGATCGGTTCCTCTCTTGCCGGATAGATATCCAGAAGAATGAGCTTGTCCGCCTTGCTGAGCTCTTTTGCAAAACCCTCAGCGAAGTCTCTTGTTCTGGTGAAGAGATGTGGCTGGAATACTGCTGTGAGCTTTCTTCCAGGGAAGATGTCGCGGATAGAACTGATTGCTGCTGCAATTTCTTGTGGATGGTGGGCGTAATCATCAATATAGGCGCAGCCCGGAACATTTACGTGGATGTCAAATCTGCGCTTTACTCCTGCGAAACTCTTAAGTGCCTCTCTTACCATGATAGGGTCGAGACCATATTCAAGACAGATGGCTGCAGCTGCGATAGAGTTCTCTACATTGATCCAGCCTGGGATGCCTACTGTGCAGTCAGGAATCACTCCTCCTGGGTAGACAAGGGTGAAATGGAAGTAACCGCACTCATCTTTCATTATGTTCTCTGCATGGTAGTCAGCAGTAAGGTTGTCGAATGAATAGGTCTGTATCTTTGCCTTTGTGTCCTTCTCTGTGATGTCAAGTCCGAATTTCTTTATGACTGTTCCTGTTGTCTGAGAAGCAAACTCCTTGAAGGCAAGGCGGATGTTTGACTCATCTGAGTAGATGTCAAGATGATCTGCATCCATAGATGTGATTACTGCAATCTCAGGGAAGAGCTGAAGGAAGGAGCGGTCGAACTCATCAGCCTCAGCAACTATTACATCATTCTCACTGATAAGAAGATTGGTGTTATAGTTCTTTGATATTCCACCAAGGAAGGCAGAACAGCCTTCTCCGCTGTCCTGGAAAATATGACTTACAATAGTGCTTGTAGTAGTCTTTCCATGAGTTCCTGCTACTGCCATACACCTCTGGCCATTTGCAATCTCGCCGAGAGTCTTCGAGCGCTTGATGGTTCTGTACCCCTTTTCCTGTACATAAACCAGTTCACCCATATCCTTAGGGATGGCAGGAGTATACACAACAAGAGTAGACTCGATGTCAGCAGGAATATAGCTGATATTGTCCTCATAGTGAATCTCAATTCCCTCGCTTTCAAGTTCTGCAGTAAGAGGAGACGGAGTCTTGTCATAACCGCTTACCTTGAAACCCTTGGCATTATAGTATCTAGCAATGGCACTCATACCGATACCACCGATACCAATGAAATATATATTCTTGTAGTTTGCCATTATACAATTTTATAAACTTCTTCAACTATTGTCATTGCTGCGTCTGGAAGAGCGAGCTTTGCGATGTTCCTTTCCATCTGCTCAATCTTCTCAGGCTTGCCTAGCAGCTGGTCTGCGCAGGAGATGAGTTTCTCTGGAGCCTCTGCGTCTGTCACTATCAATGCCGCGTCCTTTCTTACCAGGGCCATCGCGTTGTGGGTCTGATGGTCTTCTGTGACGTTAGGTGACGGTACGAAGATACAGGCTTTCTCTGCGGCGCATAGTTCAGATACTGAACTTGCTCCCGATCGAGAGATGACGATGTCAGCAGCTGCGTAGGCGAGGTCCATTCTTCCGATGAAGTCGTAGTGCTTTGCGATGGACTTTGCCTGTGCTCCTGGACCTTCCATGAAGGCGTCGATTCCTGCCTTGTAGTATTTGCCGCACTGCCAGATGATGTCGAACTTCTCATTTGAGACGCATCCGCCCACTATCCACTTCTTCACCGCTGTGTTGAGGGTTCCGCTGCCAAGGCTGCCGCCCACGATGAAGATATGCTTCTTCTGCGGATCGAGGTCGTAATACTCTACTCCCTCTGCCTTGGTCTGTGCCGTTGCGGCTGTGATGTCCTTGCGGATCGGGTTGCCGGAGATGATGATTCTGTCTGCCGGGAAGAATCTTTCCATTCCTTCGTATGCGACGCAGATCTTCCTTGCATTCTTGCCGAGGATCTTGTTAGTCAGTCCGGCATAACCGTTCTGCTCCTGGATAAGGGTTGGAATTCCCATTCTTCCTGCTGCCCATAGGGTAGGGGCGCTTGCATATCCACCTACTCCGATAACGATGTCAGGGTTGAAGTTGCGGATAATCTTCCTTGCGTCCCTTACACTCTTGATGACCTTGAAGGGCAGAGCGAAATTAGACAAGGAGAGACTTCTTTTAAGACCTGCAATTTCAAGAGGCTCAATTCTATAACCTGCTGCAGGCACCTTCTCCATCTCCATTCTGCCCTTTGCTCCTACGAACAGGATCTCAGTTTCAGGATTGACCTCCTTCAACTTATTGGCAATGGAAATGGCCGGGAAGATGTGTCCTCCAGTGCCGCCTCCGCTGATGATTACCCTTAACTTCTTATATTTCATGATTATAGTTATTGCTGTCAAAATCGTCCAGTTCGTTCAATGAGGATTGGACGTTTTCCTCCATGCTCGACACGATAGGCTTGATTTCCATTGCCTCCATATTGCTCTTGGCAAGTTTGCTGATGCTCAGGATGATTCCAAAAGCGATGCAGAAGCAGATGAAGGAACTGTTTCCGTGGCTGATCAGAGGCAGTGTCTGTCCGGTCAGGATACCCACATCAATGTTAATAATCATATGGAAGAGGGCCTGTCCGCTGATGAGGATGGTAAGTCCTGCAACTGCTGTCTTGCCGAAGATGCCTTCGCATGACTTCGCAATCAAGGAACCTCTTGCAAGAAGACTCACATATAGCATAATGACCAGTATTGCACCGATCAGACCATATTCTTCGACGATGAAACTGAACATGTAGTCTCCGAACATGACGGCCACGACATATTTCTGTGTGCTCTTTCCAGGACCCTTTCCTATAATTCCGCCTTCCTTTATCGCCATCTTAGCCCCCTCAGGCTGACGAAGTTTGTCAATTGCATCCCTGAACTCCTTCTGACTTGGCTTATAAGTCAAGACATCCTTCTTGTAATCCCTTCCGCCTGACGCGCGTTTCTTCCATGTCTCCATACGAGGCAGAATCTTATCTGGTGAAAGTTCATGCAGACCCACCAGTCCTGCTGCACCTATCACGGCTACCACGCCCGGCAAAATAAGGTGCTTGAACTCTATTCCTCCGATAAGGATCGTCACCAGCATCACAAAACCGATGAATACAGCACTCGAAAGGCTACCCATAGCCACCATCGCACACACAAGCATCATCGGAATAAAGATGTATATAAAGCGCTGAGCCACAGGCCTCATCACCCAACTTATCGAAGGGAAGCGCTTCGCAATAAAGGAAATAAGCTTGAACTTGCCTTCCTTGTAAGTATGAACAGCCCATGCAAGGTACATCACCATCGCCACTTTCACCACCTCATACACATGCAGCTGAGCACCTCCGATTTTGAGGGCGCGGACAGCACCATTAAATTCCATGGAACCAAGGCCGCCAAGAAGACAGACAAGCAGACCAAATGAAACAACGAAACCGATTTGAGAAAGAACTCTGATCAGCCAGATGCTTGGCAGTATATAACATATACCGACGAGTCCGATTCCCAAGCCGACAACCATAAGCTGTTCCTTGAAAATTGCCATTCGAGTAGTATTCTGCTCAATTGCAAGCAGGGAAGTAGAGGCGAAGATGGACACAATAGAGAACAGAATCAAGAGGGCAAGGATCATCCAAACGACCTTGTCCCCCTGAATCTTATCTATCCATGCCTTTAAAAGCCCTGTCTTCTTTTCCTCCATATAGTCTTATAGTCTTCTGACAGCCTCCTTGAACTGTCTGCCTCTATCTTCATAATTTTTGAAAAGGTCGAAGCTTGCACAACAAGGCGAGAGAAGAACTACATCTCCTGCCTGAGCAAGTTCGCTTGCCATCTTGACTGCAGCCTCAGCAGAGTCTGCGTCCTTTATCGTCTCAACAAGTTCTCCGAACGAGTCGTGAAGCTTTGTATTGTCAACTCCAAGGCAGATAAGTGCCTTGACCTTTTCCTTGACAAGGTCTTTTAGTACTGAGTAGTCATTTCCCTTGTCTGTACCTCCGGCAATCCATACTACCGGTCTTGTCTGGCACTCAAGAGCATACCATGCAGCGTCTACATTGGTAGCCTTAGAGTCATTTATGTATAGCACGTCTCCGATGCTGAGCACCTTCTCTAGTCTATGCTCTACAGCCTGGAATGATGAGAGGCTGTTACGGATGACCTCATTGTCGATGTCCATCACCTTACCTGCGATAGCTGCTGCCATCGAGTTGTAGACATTGTGTCTTCCGCCAAGAGCAAGCTCCTGAATGAACATGTCGCATTCGCTCTGAGGAGTCTTGATGATGATCTTGTCGCCCTTTACGTATGCGCCCTGGGCTACTTCTTCTTTCTGACTGAATGGTAGCATCTTTGCCTTTACTACTATCTGGTTGAGGTGGTTGATTGTTATTTCGTCGTCGTTACAGAAGATGAAGCAGTCATCCTTATCCATATTTCTTGTAATGCGGAACTTTGCCTTTACATAGTTCTCCATCTTATGGTCGTATCTGTCAAGATGGTCTGGAGTTATGTTAGTGATGATTGCAATATCTGCCTTGAAATCATACATGTTGTCAAGCTGGAAGCTGCTGAGCTCAAGGACATAGTAGTCAAAGTTCTCAGTTGCCACCTGATAGGCATAGCTCTGGCCTATGTTTCCGCCGAGGCCTACATTAAGACCTGCCTGCTGGAAAAGGTAGTAGATCAGGGAAGTGGTGGTTGTCTTTCCGTTACTTCCGGTGATGCAGATCTTCTTTGCAGAGTCATAGCGTCCTGCAAATTCGATTTCAGAGATGATGTGGATACCCTTCTCCTCGATTTTCTGTACCATAGGGACAGTCGAAGGGATACCGGGACTTTTGATGACCTCGTCTGCGTTGAGGATCAGCTCCTCCGTGTGCTTTCCCTGCTCGAATGGAATCTCCCATTTCTCGAGCATGTCAACATACTTCTGAGCTATCTCCCCTCTGTCTGAAAGGAAGACATCAAATCCTTTTGTCTTTGCTAAAACGGCTGAGCCAACGCCGCTTTCGCCACCACCTAAAACTACTATTCTTGACATATTGTATATTGTGTTTTTTTATCTGACTTTTAGAAGAGCAAGTGTAAGAACTGCGAGTATGATTCCTATAATCCAGAATCTTACTACGATCTTAGCCTCTGGAAGGGCCTTGCGTGGGAACTGGATAAGAGATGGGATTCCCTCCTTCTGGAAATGGTGGTGGAGAGGAGCCATCTTGAATATTCTTTTTCCCTGACCATATTTCTTCTTTGTGTATTTGAAATAAGTTCTCTGCATTATCACTGAAAGGGCTTCTACGAAGAAGATTCCGCATAGCACGGGAATGAGAAGTTCCTTTCTTACAAGGACAGCTGTCACTCCTATGATACCTCCAAGGGCAAGACTGCCAGTGTCTCCCATGAAGACCTGAGCAGGGAAGGAGTTATACCATAGGAAGCCTATGAGGGCTCCTACGAAGGCAGCCATGAAGACGGCGATCTCTCCCGAACCTGGGATGAACATGATGTTGAGGTACTCAGTATTTACTACGTTGCCGGATAGCCATGCAAATACTCCAAGTACAACTCCTACGATTGCAGAAGAACCTGTTGCGAGACCGTCCATTCCGTCGGTGAGGTTGGTTCCGTTCGAGCACGCAGTGATGACAATGACGATCATTATCATGTAGATAGCCCACTTGCAGATGTTTCCGAAGGTTCCGCTGAAAGGAGAGAGCCAACCATAGTCAAACTCGTGAGCCTTCACAAATGGAATAGTTGTAGTTGTACCATTCACATCGTTTGTTACGAAAACTGTGATTGCAACAGCAAGTCCAAGAGCTACTTGGGCGATAAGTTTAGCTCTTTCGCTGATTCCTTCCTTGTTCTTCTTGAATACCTTTACATAGTCATCGGCAAAGCCAAGTCCTCCCAACCATACTGTTGTTATAATAAGAAGGATGATATAGTGACTTGTAAGGTTGGCAAAAAGAAGGACACCACAAAGGATTGAAAGGATGATGATGACTCCTCCCATTGTAGGCGTACCTGCCTTCTGCATCTGACCCTCAAGGCCAAGGTCGCGGATTGTCTCTCCGATCTGCTTGTATTGTAGAGCGGCTATTATCTTCTTTCCTGCAACAAGGGCAAAGATCATTGAGGTGACGCTCGCCATCATCGCTCTGAAAGAAAGTGTATGCATCATGGCTTGACCAGGAATATCAATTCCAAGTGAGGTGAGCCATTCTACCAAGTGATATAACATGTTAAGTTTCTTTTATCAGTTCATTCCCATTGTTCTGAATACATCCTCGACAATTTCCTTCTCGTCGAAATGTCTCTTTTCTGTTCCTATGATCTGGTAGGTCTCGTGTCCCTTACCGGCCAACAGGATGGTTGATGATGGTTTTGCCATCATGATGACAGCGCGTATTGCTGCCTCGCGGTCTTCTATGAAGACTGACTTCGCAAGTCCGTTTGCGTCGAGTCCTGCCTTTATGTCGTTTATGATGTCGGCAGTCTTCTCTGTTCGACTGTTGTCAGAGGTGATGATGAGCTTATCGGCATATTCCTGAGCAGTCTTAGCCATTTCAGGACGCTTTGTCTTGTCTCTGTCTCCTCCACAACCGAAAAGGCAGACCAACTCTCTCTCAGGTGCAATCTCTCTTAAGGTCTTGAGCACATTCTCAAGGGCATCTGGAGTGTGTGCATAATCGATAACGACGCTGATGTCCTTAGGTCCTCTGAGGTTTTCCAGACGTCCTGGAGCTGAACTCAGATTGCTTACAACCACAAGGGCCTCGTGTGGGTCTGCTCCTATGCAGATTGCAGTCGTGTAGATTGCAAGCAGGTTATATGCATTGTGAAGACCGATGAGTCTACACCAGGTTTCGATTCCGTCAACCTTGAGCATCATACCCTCGAAACTCTCTTCCATTACTCGGCAGGTGTGGTCTGCAAGGCTTCTGCATGAGTAGGTCACAACCTTTGCCTTTGTGTTCTGCATCATCACCATTCCGTTTCTGTCGTCTATGTTGGTGATTGCGTATGCGTCGCTGTCAAGCTTGTCAAAGAAAAGTTTCTTGCATCTGAGATACTCAGCGAAGGTCTTGTGGTAGTCGAGATGGTCGTGAGTAAGGTTAGAGAAGATTCCTGCCTTGAACTTCAGACCTGCCACTCTTTCCTGTTCAACTCCGATGGAACTTACTTCCATAAAGCAGTATTCACATCCTTCATCTACCATCTGTGCAAGCAGGGAATTTATAGTAATAGGGTCCGAGGTTGTGTTTACAGCCTCTGTTCCCTTATCTCCTACATAGTTTGCGATTGTCGAGAGAAGACCGCAGTTGTATCCCAGTTCACGGAAAAGCTTATATAGAAGGGTTACAGTCGTTGTCTTTCCGTTTGTACCGGTAATTCCCACAAGGGTCAACTTATGAGAAGGGTTGTCGTAGAAGTTTGCTGCACAAAGTGCCAGAGCTTTTCTGGATGAGGCAACCTGAATAGTACAGATGTCTTCGCTGATCTGAGGCAGGGCATCCTTGTTCTCGAAGATGATAGCTGAGGCGCCTTTCTCAATTGCAGTCTGGATGTAGCTGTGTCCGTCGCTGGCAAAGCCTTTGACTGCCACAAAAGCTGAACCGGGAACCACCTTTCTTGAGTCGTCACAGATTGATGTGATCTGTACGTCGGTGTTTCCTGCTGTTGCGATGATCTCGCATCCGTATGTCAGTTGTCTTATATCCATCTTATCTTAATTCCTATCTTAATGTAAGTCTTACTGTCTGTCCTTTTGCGTGCTTGCTGCCTGCCTTGGGTTCCTGTCTGACGACCTTTCCGAAACCTTCATATTCGCAGCGGTATCCGCAGTTCTCTACTGAATAGATAGCGTCTGAAATTCCAAGTCCGACAACGTCAGGAACATTCTCCAGCTTGTCTATTCCTATTTCAAGGCTCTTTGCCTTCATTCTTGGCATTGAGGCCTCTTTCTTTATTGTATCTCCCCACTGCGGGTCAAGGGCATATACCTTATCTACAATCTCCCTGAGCACAGGGGCAGCGTATGAACCTCCGTAGAAGTTTCTGAGTCCCAGTTTCGAGTATACGACAACTATGGCCGTGTATTGAGGGTTGTCAACCGGGAAGAAGCCGACAAAACTACCTTGGTGCTTCTTTCTTCCGTCCTTGTCAACATAGACAACTCTTGTCTTGTTTCCTGACTTCACCTCGAAGGCTATCTGAGCGGTACCGGTTTTGCCGGCAACCTCGCATTTTGCCTTTCTCAAAGCTGATCCTGTTCCCTCTGCAACGACACTGTGAAGAGCCTTCTTCAATGAGTCAGCGGTAGCCTTGCTGCAGATCTGCTTCTTGAGTACCTCCGGGCCAAGGTTCTTGTGAACTTTTCCATCCTTGGTTATGGATTCGACAAGGTATGGCTTCATCAGTTTTCCACCGTTGGCGATAGCGTTATAGAAGGTTACCATATGAAGAGGTGTTTCGGTTACACTATAGCCGATAGCGATTGACGGCAGTGAAGTCTTGCTCCATGAGGCGCTGCCTGGCTTCTGTACGGAAGGTGTTGCAAGTCCTACAAGGTCGAAGTCGTATTTCTCATCCAGTCCGTAATCCTTTAGTCTTTCAATGAACTTTTCCGGCTTCTTGCCGTAGTGCTGACAGGCAAGATATCTGAACACATGGTTTGATGATATCTCAAGGCCGTCAACAACCGAAATCTTACCGCTTGGGTAGTCCTTCTTGGACAAGTAGGTATCGGCAGGGAGCTTTACTCCATCGTATGTCCACTGTCCGTAGAAAGTCGGTATTGTATCGGACAGCTTAGTGTGTCCGTCTTCTATAAGTGTCATAAGTGTTGCAAGCTTGAATACCGATCCCGGGTCGCCTGCCGTTCCGATGGCGTAGTTATATGTCTCTCCGAGATTGCCCGCCTCATCTCTCTTGAGGTTGACCATTGCTCTGATTCCTCCGGTTTTCACGTCCATCACGATGACGCAACCTCCTTCGATTTCAGGGATGTCCTGGATCTTGTTTCGAAGTGCCTTGTCTGCGATGTCCTGGATGTCGATGTCAAGGGTTGTGATGAGTCCCTTTCCATTCTTTACAGCTACGCTTGTGCTGTCGTAGTTTCGGATGCGTCCGTGGTGCTCTGTGACCCTTGTCCACTCATAACCCCTCTCTCCGTGCAGGATGTCGTAGAACTTGCCCTCAAGACCAATCTGGTTGTTGCCGCTGTTATTGTCCTTGATGTAGCCGATGGTTCTGCGGGCGAGTGAACCGAAGGGATACATTCTGCTGTCTTCCTTCTCCTCGATGATTCCGCCCCTGTTTGCTCCTTCCCTGAACAGAGGGAGGTCTCGAACCTTCAGCAGGGTGTCATGATCGATTCGGTGGCCGATCTTTACATATTTTCTTCCCTCGCGTCTGCCAGTTGCGATGAGTTCGTAGTATTCTTTTGCACTCTTGTCGCCGTAGATTCTTGACAGACCTTTGGCGAGTTCCTGAGCTTTTGCCATCCATTTTGCCTCAGCTTCCTTTCCCTTCTCTCCCTTTTCGCTATGAGCCTCCTTCAGCACTGTACAGTCCATGTAGATCTGGTACATCGGTGTTGAAACAGCCAGAAGTCTTCCGTCTTTGGCAACAATATCACCTCTGACAGGGTCGATGTTTCTCTTGCTTGTCACAGGCCTGATCCTTCTTTCTATTACTGGTTCAGGATTGTAAAAGAGCTGGATGTGTATGATTCGGGCAACGATGAAAAACGCCAATACCAAAGCAAATCCGTGGATGACGAAAAGTATCCACGAAACTCTGTCTCTCTTAGGAGGCTCTGGCGTATTTATGTTGCTGCTCTGCATTTAGTCTTTTATTCTTGTTGCCGGCTTCTCAGGAATTTTCACGTCGGATTCTTTCTTGATGAGCAGGTCTTCTATTGTGTTGATTCTTTTCAGTTTCTCAAGGTCGCAGGTTGTCTTGCCGTGGAAGATCTTGAGATTCTCGATTGTTGTCTTGTTTCTCTGCATCTGGAGCATCGTCGATTCAATCTTGATGTTGGTCCAGATTGCAATCGTGAACAGGAAGAAGGCCCAGAGGATGTGCAGGAAGTATCTGTCAATTCCTACTCTCATCAGAAACTCTCCTTTGGTAATTGCAATTACAGAGTTAACGACTATTTCCTTGAATCTTGAGAAATTCATTTTCGTCCTCCTTTTTTGTCCTCCTGAGGGTCAAGCTTTTCAGCTATCCTCAGTTTTGCGCTGCGGGCTCTGGTGTTTGCGCTGATCTCGCTTTCCTGAGGAAGGATCGGCTTGCGATTTACTGCTACGAGTGGGGCACTTGTGTTTCCGTAAAGGTCCTTCTGTGCCTTGCCGTCGATGCTTCCTGTCTTGATGAAGTTCTTTACCATTCTGTCCTCAAGAGAGTGGTAGGTGATGACTACCAGACGTCCGCCCGGCTTGAGGGATCTTGCCGCTCCGATAAGGAACTTCTCCAAGGATTTCATCTCCTGGTTGACTTCGATTCGTAGGGCTTGGTAGATTTTAGCCAGCGCCTTGTGCTCCGCGAACTTTGGAAGTGCCTTTTCAATGGCCTTATCGAACTCTCCGGTTGTAAGGATCGGGGCCTTTGTTCTTGCGCTGCAGATGAGTGAGGCCACCTTTCTGCTGTTGTCTACTTCTCCGTATAGCCAGAAAAGCTTAGCGAGATCCTCCTCTTTCCATGTGTTCACGATGTCAGCTGCGGTTATGCCGGCCTTGGTGTTCATTCTCATGTCCAGAGGGGCGTCGTAGCGGAAGGAGAAACCTCTTTCTGCCGTGTCGAACTGGTGAGATGAGACTCCAAGGTCTGCCAGAACTCCGTCGATTCCATCCTTATAACCCCCTGCCAACACGTAGTTGTGGATGAAACGGAAGTTGTTATGGATTAGTGTAAGCCTGTCATCGTCAGGCTTGTTGGCGATTGCGTCACTGTCCCTGTCGAAGGCAAGGACTTTTCCCGCAGTAGATAAGCGTGAAAGAATTTCGCGGGTATGACCACCCCCGCCGAATGTTGCATCAGCGTAGGTTCCACAAGGATTGTCACCGATGAGAGCAGTGACGCTTTCGTCAAGTAATACAGATGTATGATATTCAGACATAAACCAGGTCTCCTCTATCTTTACAGATCAGACAGCATCCCGGCAAGTGAAAGATATTCTTCGTTGGATATTTGGCTGGACTCGAATTTGTCCTTTGCCCAGATCTCGATTTTATGATCGCATCCTGAGAAGACCACCTCTTTTTCAATGCCGATGGATTCAAGCAATTTTTTAGGGATTGATATGCGGCCCAATTTTGCATCAGGCTCAACGATAGCGCGGTTTCGCATATATTCCCTCCAGAAAATAGCGTGGTTCTTATTGAAGAAGTTCAGTTTAGACTTGACTTCTTCCGACTGGCGCTCCCACTCCTGATATGTGTACATCTCAAGGCAGTCTTCGAAAACGTCTTTTCGAATCACCATACGCATATCCTCAGCGGGCATAAGACACTTGAAGGCAGAGGGAAATACTACTCTCCCCTTGTCATCAACCTTTGCATTATATTCGCCTATAAATTTGATCATAAATTCTTTTCACGCTATCTTCTGCAAAAATAGAAATAATTTTCCACAGAATTCCAAACTTTTCCACTTTTTTCCACTAAACTTTTAATCAACACCTTGTTAATAAGTCCATATATTGAAACTAAGTTCGCTGAGAACCGTAAAAAGTGCTATATTTGCGTGTTATAACACTTTGACCAATTATGCATACACATAGACTGATCTATATACTTTCTCTTTTGTTCATCCTCTTCAGCTGCTCCTCTCCGGAGGAGGCTCAAGAGCAGGCTCCAGAGGTCCCTCAGATACCTCCGATAGGATTCTTTGAAGAAGACTTTTCCAGGGAAGAGGGTAAGGTCAAGTCTGGAGAGAACTTTACAGGTCTCCTGCTTAAACTGGGTCTCACCCAGGCCCAGGCCTACAATATGACTCAGGTCTGTGATTCTGTTTTTGATGTCCGCAAGATGAGGGCAGGCAAGACATGGAAGGCTTACTATAAGGTGGATACTCTTGGAAACCAGCAGGTTTCAAAACAGTTGAACTATCTTGTCTATGAGAATGATATCGTTACTAGTACCGTCTTTCGCTTTGCGGACAGTCTGGCGGCATGGAAATATTCAAAACCGGTGGATGTCGTAAAGAAATATGCAGACGTTACAATCCAGTCCTCACTATGGAATGATATGCTGGCGGCAGGCTCTTCTCCTCTGCTTATTCTTTCCCTGTCAGATGTCTATGCCTGGACAGTTGACTTCTTCGGCCTGCAGAAGAACGACCGCTTCAGGGTAATGTATAGCCAGAAGATGTGCGAAGGAGAAATCCTTTCAATCGACACAATTTTTTACGCGGTCTTTTCTCGTGATGGCAAGGACCTTCCTGCCATCATGTTCGACCAGGGCGATGGTGGAAACCTCTACTGGAACGAAAAAGGAGAAAGCATGAGAAAGGCCTTCCTCAAGGCCCCACTTAAATTCTCAAGGATCAGTTCAGGCTTCTCATATTCAAGAAAACATCCTGTCAGCGGAAAGGTCAAACCTCATACGGGCATTGACTACGCCGCACCAAAGGGAACTCCTGTTCTCTCAATCGGAGATGGAACAGTCGTGGCTGCAAGTTACGGAGCATGTGGATCCGCTGGAGGACATGCAGTCAAGATCAGACATAACTCAGTCTACACAACAGCCTATCTCCATCTTTCAAAGTATGGAGCAGGTATCAAGGCCGGCACAAGGGTAAGACAGGGCCAGGTCATCGGTTATGTCGGTTCAACAGGCTCAAGCACAGGTCCCCACCTCGACTTCAGAGTCTGGAAAAATGGTAGCGCCATCAATCCATTGAAGTTGGAATCCCCTCCGACTGAACCACTTAAGTCGGAATTCAAGCCAGCCTTCGATTCCCTCCATCTTGTACTTCAGGCTCAGATGGATTCACTGTCAAGAAATAATAACTAAAACCAATTTATATGAAAAAGTTAGCTCTTCTATGTTCTCTCCTCCTTTGTTTAGGAGTAGGACTTTCAGCAAAAGGTCAGGAACTTAAGTACAATAAGGACGGCAAGTTCAAGATCGTACAGTTCACAGATATCCACTACAAGGTTGGCAACGAAACATCAGCTCAGTCTCTTGAACTCATCGATATGATCCTTAAGAGAGAAAAACCAGACCTTGTTGTCATTACAGGAGATATCGTATATGCAAGACCTGCAATGGAGGGAATGAGAATCGTTACAGAGCAGATTGCAAAGCACAAGGTTCCTTTTGTCATCACCTTCGGAAACCACGACCGTGAGTTCGAGGCGACAAATACAGAACTGTACGACCTTGTCCGCACAATACCTTACAACTACCTTCCGGAAAGACCGGCAGATGTGGCTTCTCCTGACTATGTTCTTGAGGTCAAGGCTTCTAAGTCAGACGAGGTTGCAAACATACTTTACTTCCTTGATTCTCAGTCATATGACAGAAAGATTAAGCAGTATGAGTGGATCAGACCAGAGCAGATTGACTGGTATAGAAAGACAAGTTCAGAGTACACAGCAAAGAATGGTGGAACACCATACAACGCCCTTGCCTTCTTCCATATCCCACTTCCTGAGTTCAGAGAGGCGACAAGAGATGAGAATGTTGCCCTTGTAGGTATCAGAAAAGAGGCGGTTTGTCCTCCAGAGCATAACTCAGGCATGTTCCAGGCCGTTCTTGACTGCAAGGATGTAATGGGTATCTTCAACGGCCACGAGCACGATAACGACTTTTCTGTATACTATAAAGGAGTACTTATGGCGTACGGACGTTTCGGTGGCGGTACAAAGACTGTATACAACAACTTGCCTGCAGGAGCAAGAATCATCGAAATGCACGAAGGTGAGAGAAAATTCACTTCATGGGTAGTAGATAAGTACGGTGTAAAACAGAACGAGACAGTCTACCCAGACACATATATCAAGAAATAAGTCTATAGAATCTCCATATGAAAAGACAGATATTAACCCTTCTTGCTAGTTTTGCTGCCCTTTCTCTTTCGGCCCAAGAGGTTGTTACTCAGGTAGATACCTTGAAACACTCGATGGATGAGACCCTCGAGGGAGTAACAGTCGTCTCTGAAAAGAACAAGGTGGTCTACAAACTCGACCTTCAACGCGTAAGCGGTTCCGCATCCCTCGCAGCTCAGGGCGGAACGGCAGTGGACATTCTCCGTTCACTGCCATCAGTACGCATTGACGCAGAGGGAGGAGTTACATTCCGCGGAAGTTCAGGCTTCATCGTATACGTCGACGGCAAGAAAAGCCCGCTCGAGGGAGCGCAAGCACTTCAGCAAATCGCAGCTTCATCAATTGAGGACATCGAAATCATCACCACTCCATCAGCACGCTACCGCACAGACGGAGATGCCGGTATTATCAACATCATCACAAAGCGCCACAGTCAGGACGGCATCAGTGGATCAGTGAGTCTCGCCGGAAGCACAATAGGAGCATGGAACAAAGATATCCTCCTCACCTACAAAAAGGCAGCGAACAGTTGGTATCTCGGTCTCGCGTCTTCGCAAGACAAGGGGAAGAGTGACTTCCAACAGCATAAATGGACAAAGGTCGACGACTACGAAACAACCTCAGAATCAAATGGTATCCGTACTCGTACAAACTCCTCTTATATAGCAAGACTAGGTTGGGACTATAATAATAATGGTCACCACCTTATTCTTGAGGGTCAGACTGGAATTACAGAAACTGCAAGGGGAGGAGACCTTGAGTACAAGGAGCAGAGAATGAAAGGCACAACTGTCATCAATGACAATGTCTACATGAGCTACGACAGATACTCAAATGAAAAGAAACTAGGCCAACTCTCTGCAGACTATATCTGGAAGATCAACGATAGGGGAGATGAACTTTCTGCTCGCGCGCGTGCGAGATATGATTGGTATGCTCTTGAGTACACCGAGAGTAACATGTTCACCATGGATAACAAGAGATATGAGGGTACAAGAGGCTATGAGTCAGAGCACCACTGGGATATCGATGCAGACCTTGGTTATATCCTTAACTATCGCCCTACCGGTAAGGCAGAGTTTGGCTATCAGTTTACATCTTATAGCGAGCACGGCGAGTACAATATCAAGTATTGGGACAGAGCAAAGGAAGATTTTGAGTGGCAGGACGACCTTCACGCTCCTTTCTACTATCGCCGCCAGCTCCACTCCTTGTATGCGATGGTGACAGACAGATTCGGTCCCGTGGCCTTTGATGCAGGTCTAAGATCGGACAACTGCATTGACTGGATGGATATCTCAATCCCTGGAGCAAGTCGCTTCAAACGCTATTATGAACTCTACCCGTCAGCCCACCTTTCATACGAGGCGCCAGGTAGAAATGTCATTTCAGCAGGTTATTCATACAGAACAAACCGCCCTGGAATCTGGCAGCTTGAACCATACATCACCTACGAGGACTACTACACAAAGAAGATCGGAAACCCTGACATCCGACCTGAGTACATCCACTCAGCTGAAGTGACATACAGAAAGACCTTCTCTGCTGACAATTCAATTGCAGTGACAGGCTTCTTCCGCCACAGAGATGGAGTGAGAGAGTTCATCAGAGTTGCATACGAACCAGGAGTTACCCTTGACTCGCTTGTCAATGCCGGAGTGGACAGAACAGCAGGACTTGAGTTCAGCGCAAAGGTCAAGCCTTTGAAATGGTGGAGCATCAATTTGAACGGAAGTGCCTTCCACTATAAGTTCAAGAGCTCGTATGAGGGTTGCACAGACGACCAGAACTTCAGTTATTCAGCTGCAATGATCAACAACTTCAATGCAGGCAAGACGACGAAGATTCAGTTTGATGCAAACTTCGTGGGCCCGAGAATCCTTACTCAGGGACGTGAGAATGCTTACTATTACTTCGACCTGGCTGTAAGACAACAGATTATAAAGAATCAGCTCTACCTCTCATTGGTAGGTCACGATATCTTCAGGACAGCAAAGTATTATAACTACAGGAGAAACGAGACACTGAACTCTACAACCTTAGTGCGCCCGCGTTATCCGAATATAATGCTTTCGCTATCATACACGTTCAACGGGGCGCGCCAGAAAGAGCATTCAGGCTCTGTATCTAAGGGTGCTGCTTTCGAAGGAAAAGACTTCTAACAGACTTTTATTTATTTCTTATAGGACGGGAGATAATGAATTCACACAATTCGTGGTAGAGTTCATTATCTTCCTTTTCTTTTGACTGTCTCAGGTTGTGAACTGCCCAACTTCCCTGGTAATAGGCAAGTCTTGACTTTTCCCAGGCTCCACTTTCCTTGAATCCCTGGATGTATGCTCTCAATCTATATCCCCAACCTTTCCATTTAAGGGCATATTCGTCAAACTCCATTTCCATATCCATTCCTGCCTCCTGAGCAAGCTTGCATGCTTCAGGAATCCTTTCATAAGGAATTTTCTCATTGAAAAAGTGATTTGGCTGATGGTAGGCATAGTTGAAGCCCAACTTTTTCCAATCCTGGTAGCCGTGAGCCTTGAAATAAGGAATCCATGACAGACTATAGTTACTTGCATTCAGGTAGCATGCAATCTCTTTAATAAGAGTGCTTGTGTGTGATGACTCCTCAGCAACCCAATAGAAACCAGATAGTTCTACGTGCCTGTAATTTTTCTGAGCAAACCTTTCCTTGACCTGGTCGATATACCATTTGCAGACCTTGATTCTGTCCTCCTGCTTGCTGAAGTCCATTTGAACACCGTCAAGTTCTCCCCAGTACTTTGTCGTAGTTGTCTCGTCGCGCCAGAACTCATGGCGGATAGGTTCAGGAATGCCTATGACTACCTGTCTCTTCTTTTCAGGTGCTCCGATTGTCTTCGCAGTCTCCTCAATCGCAAGTTCGATGGCATCCACTCCGCTGCCCTCGGCAAAATAATAGTCAATCAGGTCAGCCCAGTTCTGTTTTACAGCAGAATGAAGATACTCTCCCTTATATTTGTAACCAGTGATAAGAGTCTTGCTATCCTTCTCTCCTCCTGCATCCATGAATTCCAATAGAAGGAAGGAATCAAAGAGCCAATGAGACTTGCCCTCGCGGTCTGTATACTCAACATAATCCTTTACAGTCTCTGGCGTCCATCTATACTCCGCCTTGCGATGAGGGCTACCTCCATAAAGAAGTACCATATCAGTAGAGGACAGTAGGGATGTTCTCTCTGGGTATTCCTTGCAGAAGACCTCATTGTCAAAATGAGGAATGCCATTTTCTACTCTTGGCCAACCCTTCTCCCAGACAAGCTTGTCAGCAAGAAGAAGTCGTCCCTTTGAAGGAGTCCTTTCCCAATAGGCATGGTAGAAGATCCAATCCTGTCCCTTCTTATCCTTGATGATCTCAGAGTTATGTCCTGTCCCCTTGAAACCGTTACCATTTGAGATAAGGATCTCATGGTTGTTTTCAAGCATTGGTTTTCCCTCTTTGTCTACATAAGGACCCATAAGTTTCTTTGAACGTCCCACTACAGTTGTATAAGTGCTGTTCAGACCACTGCAGCAACTTCCGGTTGAGGCAAACATGTAGTAGTATCCCTTATGTTTATGAATCATCACTCCCTCGTATGCTGTACCTGCAACCTTCTGTTTCTGACATCCTTCTTTAAGAGCAACCTTTCCATCCTTAATGTCAAGTTCGATTGCATGGATACCTCTGAAACTACCCCAGAAAAGGTAGTGTCTTCCCTTATCCTGGAAGTAGCATGGGTCAATAGAGTTCTGAACTTCTATCTCTGTGCTGATGAAGAGCTTACCTTGGTCTGTCCAAGGACCCATGAGGTTGTCGGCAGAGGCTACGCCAATGCCGGCAGCCCATTCTCCACCCCATGTGGACATAGAATAAAAGAGGTAGAATCTACCGTTGATATAGTTGATGTCCGGAGCCCAGATTCCTCCCTTTTCTACAAAGTTTGGTCTGTTCTCTTTTGTGAAGATATCAGAATAGTGTTTCCAGTTGATGAGGTCTGTGGAGTATCTTATCGATACCTTGCCTCCTCTTTCTGTGCTTACCTGATAGTAGGCTCCCTCATACTCAAGTACAGTAGGGTCTGCGCTGTCTTCTATTACTAGAGGGTTGGAGTATGATTGTGAAAAAGCGTTGCTGCAGATGTACAGCAACGCTAGTAGACTGAATATTCGTTTCATTTCTTAGAAAATAAGAAGGAATGAAAGTGCTGCTGCAACTGCTCCGATAGCAGGACCTACAACAGGCACCCAGCTATATCCCCAGTCGCTACCGCCCTTACCTTTGATAGGAAGAACTGCGTGTGCGATTCTTGGACCAAGGTCACGTGCAGGGTTAAGTGCATAACCTGTAGTTCCTCCAAGTGACATACCGATAGCCATGATCAGATAAGTTACAGGAATTGCTCCAAGCTCACCCATTCCAATGTGAAGATGCTGACCTGAGGCGTCAAGTGTAGGAATGTTGGCATCAACTCCAAATACAAGAACCACGAATACAAGCAACCATGTAGCAACAGCCTCGCAGAAGATGTTTCTTCCCTTGTGACCTGCAATCGCTGGTGCTGTACAGAATGTACCAAGGATAGTTGCTGGCTCAGTGTGAGTTGCATCATAATGATCTTTGTAGAATAGCCATACTAGAACTGCTCCGCAGAAACCTCCAAGCATCTGAGCGATGATGTAGCCTGGAACTGCAGACCACTCCATGCTACCTGCGATAGCACAACCGATACTTAGAACCGGATTGAGGTGGGCTCCAGAGATTGAACCGGAGATGAATACTCCAGTCATTACTGCAAAACCCCATCCCATTGTGATTACAATCCAGCCTGCTCCCTTGCTTTTGCTGTGGTTGAGGCTTGTTGCTGCACATACTCCGTCTCCGAGAAGGATGAGTACCATTGTTCCAAGGAACTCAAAAAGACATTTGGTGAAAAGTGTGTATTCCATATCTTTTAGTTAGAATTAGTGATTATTACTTAGTTAGTGTTCTTCCGATAGCATCTGCCCAGCCTTCTTTTGCCTTTGCTACTGTCTCATCGTCAGCCTCTGGCTTGAAGGTCTTCTCAGCCTTCCACTGCTCGCGGATCTGCTCAAGACTATCCCAATATCCTACAGCAAGACCTGCAAGGTAGGCTGCTCCAAGAGCAGTTGTTTCAGTCACTTCAGGACGGATAACCTCTGTGCCAAGGATGTCAGCCTGGAACTGCATAAGAAGGTTGTTGCGGGATGCTCCGCCGTCCACCTTAAGTTCCTTAAGTGATACTCCAGCGTCAGCTTCCATTGCGTTCACGATGTCCATTGTCTGGAAAGCGATGCCTTCGAGGGCTGCGCGTGCGATATGAGCTGTTGTTGTTCCGCGGCTTAGACCGTAGATGCTTCCTTTTGCGTACTGGTCCCAATGTGGCGCGCCAAGTCCTGTAAGGGCTGGAACGAAGTATACGCCTGCTGTGTCAGGTACGCTTGCTGCGAGTTCCTCTACTTCTGATGAACTGTTGATGATCTTCAGTCCGTCGCGGAGCCACTGCACTACGCTTCCTGCTACGAAGATACTTCCTTCAAGTGCGTAGTTTACCTCGTCGCCGATCTTCCATGCTACTGTTGTGAGCAGGTTGTTCTTTGACATGATAGGCTTGTTTCCGCTGTTCATGAGTAGGAAGCAGCCTGTTCCGTAGGTGTTCTTTACTGAACCTGGCTCAGTACACATCTGGCCGAAGAGGGCTGCCTGCTGGTCACCGGCGATTCCTGAGATCGGAACCTCGTGTGCGAAGAGGGTCGTCTTTGTGTATCCGTAGATTTCTGATGATGAGCATGCCTGAGGCATCATTGACATAGGGATGTCGAAGAGTTCAAGAAGTTCCTCATCCCATGAAAGGGTGTGGATGTTGAAAAGCATTGTTCTTGAGGCGTTGCTGACGTCTGTCACGTGCTTCTCGCCGCGAGTGAGCATCCAGATGAGCCATGTGTCCACTGTTCCGAAACGGAGCTGGCCCTTCTCTGCCTTTTCGCGTGCTCCTTCAACATTCTCAAGAATCCATCTTACCTTGGTTGCGCTGAAGTATGCGTCGATGATGAGTCCTGTCTTCTCACGGATCTTGTCTGTAAGACCCTGTGCCTTAAGTGAGTCGCAGTACTCTGATGTTCTTCTGTCCTGCCATACGATGGCGTTGTATACCGGTTCACCTGTCTCAGCATCCCATACGATTGTTGTTTCGCGCTGGTTTGTGATGCCGATTCCTGCGATGTCAAGGCCGTTGATACCGATTTTTGTGATGGCCTCAGCGATGACTGCTGCCTGTGATGACCAGATCTCCATCGGGTCGTGCTCTACCCAACCAGGCTGTGGGAAGTGCTGTGTGAATTCTTTCTGAGAGACAGAGCGGATCTGTCCTTCCTTGTCGAATACGATGGCTCTGGAACTGCTGGTTCCCTGGTCTAGTGCTAAAATGAACTTGTTCATATTGATTATTGGTTATTAGTTTCTTGTGTTATTCCGGTCTTATGCCAATTCGCAAAGCAGGGTGGCTGATGTGCTGCCTGTTACCCTTACTTTTACATATTCTCCAACCTTGTGGCCTCCGTGAGGGAAGACACACATCATGTTGTTGCTTGCTCTTCCGCAAAGTTCCTCAGGATTACGCTTTGACGGGCCTTCTACAAGTACGACGTGCTCCTTTCCTACCTGTGCCGCGTAGCTTTTTGCGCTCATCCTTGTCTGAAGGGCGATGATCTCGTTCAATCTTGATGTCTTCAGGTCGTGAGGGATATCGTCAGGATATCTTCTTGAAGCAAGGGTTCCAGGGCGCTCCGAGTATGCAAACATGAAGGCTGAGTCAAAGACTACCTGCTCCATAAGGCTGAGAGTATCCTGGTGGTCCTGCTCTGTTTCTGAACTGAAACCTGCGATTACGTCAGTTGTGATTCCACAATCAGGAATTACGCTTCTGATCTTGTCTACTCTTTCAAGATACCACTCTCTGTCATATTTTCTGCGCATGATGTCAAGCATTCTGCTGCTTCCTGACTGTACTGGAAGGTGGATGTGCTTGCAGATGTTCTCGTACATTGCCATTGTGTAGATTACAGCGTCGCTGATGTCCTTAGGGTGGGATGTCGAGAAACGGACTCTAAGTTCTGGGGAAATCTTTGCGACCATCTCAAGCAACTGAGCAAAGCTGACGTTCTTGTCAGGGTTCTCTGCGTCTTTCCAGAAGTATGAGTCAACGTTCTGTCCAAGAAGACATACTTCCTTGTATCCGTTTGCGTATAGGATCTCCGCCTCTTTTAGGATTGTGTACGGGTCGCGGCTTCTCTCTGCTCCACGAGTATAAGGTACGATACAATATGAACAGACGTTGTTACATCCACGCATGATGGAGATGTATGCTGATATTCCGTTCTTGTCGAGTCTGACAGGTGAGATGTCTGCGTAAGTCTCTTCGTGTGAGAGGAGCACGTTGATCTGTGGAGTCTCAGGAGTGATGTTCTTGATGAGTTCAGGAAGGCTTCTGTATGCGTCAGGGCCTGCTACAAGGTCGACTACCTTGCTCTCGAGAAGCTTGTCCTTGAGTCTTTCTGCCATACAACCGACGATGCCGATGATGACATTGTCCCTTTTCTTTTTCTGCAGGCGGAACTGGTCGATTCGTCCCCATACTCTCTGCTCTGCGTTGTCGCGGATCGAGCAGGTATTGGCGAGGATGAGGTTGGCATCGTCTATGTTTTCAGTGAGTGCATAGCCTGCGTCCTGAAGGATTGACAGGATGACTTCGCTGTCGTTGACATTCATCTGGCAGCCGTAGGTTTCGATGTATACCTTTGGTCTGCTTGCGTCTATGATTGGCTTAATGCCTATTATGTTGTGATTGTTCATTTTATGTTGTTTTGTGTCCTATATTGTAGTGGACTCTTTTTGCCTTTAATGCAAAGATAATTTTTTTATTTCTATCTTTGCACTATATGTGCCCATAAAAAAGGGCAGTGCGCTATATTATTTATGAGAAATTTATTGAAATCTTTTGTTCTGCTGCTTTTGGCAGTGGTTATGACTTCAGGTTGTGCCGGGGTGCGCAATGTAAAGAACCTTGAGGTCTTGGATTGTAAGGTGGAGTCTGTTATGCCGATGGGACTTAGTTCTGCCTCGGTTAATTTTCTCTTGAAGGTGGATAATCCAGGTAATACCTTGGCTCTAAGCCAGATGGAGGCAGTAGTTTATAAGAAGGGTGAGCCTTTCTGTACTTTGACTCCGAGTGATATTGCGCTTACTGGTAGAACTCAGAATCAATTTCCTCTAAAGGTGGCGGCGAAGTTGTCTCCAGAAGTGTCTTTATTGAGACTTTTAGGAATTGTAAACTCAAGTCTTGAGGAATATACTGTGGATGTGAAGGCTAAGGTGAAAGTCAAGGGTGCTCCTGCCTTTAAGTTGGATGAGAAGGGTCTTCCTGTGAAGGATCTGGTGGAAAAGTTTAAGTAATTTTGAAAAAATGAATAAGATGAAACATATTTTTGTGGCAGTAGTTTTTGCGATGTTTTCCTATGTCGCCTCTGCCCAGCATATTGCTGACACTGTTCTTATGCAAATTCCTGAGGGATACGAACTTGTGGATTCAGTTGTGTATATTCCAGCTGCTGTGGCTGACTCGACTTTGTGTGGAGTAAATGTCTTTTCTGCTATGCCTTCAAAGGTTTTGGGAGATAAGGGTGATGTAAAAATTCATCAGTCTTCTGCAATTCGCGATGCGATGGGCACGCATATTGATAATAACGCTTCCAGAACAATTTCAGGCTACAGAGTAAGAATTTTCTTCGACAACAAACAGACCGCAAGAAATGACTCTGAGGCCGCCTTGAAACTATTTACATCAAAGTATCACGGAGTTGCTGCCTATAGAAGTTACGTCAATCCTTATTTCAAAGTTACAGTAGGAGATTTCAGAACAAAATCTGAGGCCGTTCAACTTATGAAGCTGATTCAGGTGGATTTCCCTGCGGCCTTTGTAGTCAAGGAAAATATCTATTACCCGGTTGTTGATAAGGAAAACTCATATATCGTTGACACGATCAAAGTTCTAAGACCGATAGCGACAGAAGCTCCAGTTCAATAATTAAGAAAATGAGTACAAAATTAGGCTTAGGAGCCAGACAGATTCAGACAACGAAACTCTCTCCTCTTCAGATAACAACAATCAAGCTTATTGAGATGCCGACCTTGGATCTTCTCAGAAGAATTGATGACGAGATTATGGAGAATCCTGCATTGGAGGAGGATGAGTCAAAGGAAAGGGATGAGGATCCTCAGGAGGTGTCGTTGGATACTATCAAGGATGATGATCCTATTCCGAGTTATAATCTGAAATTGCAGAAGTCGTCCGATTCTACGGATGACCGCACTCCTTTTGCTACCTTATCTGAGAGGGAAAACTTCTATAAGAGTCTGAAAGAGCAGCTTGGCTTCAGAAATCTTTCTGAACAGCAGCATGCTGTCGGAACTTTCATTATCGGCAGTATCGATGGTGATGGCTATCTGAGACGTGATATCTCTACAGTTGTTGATGATATGGCCTTTCGTGCGGGTATCATGACAACTGATGAGGAGGCTCTCGAGGTGTTGAAGGTGATTCAGAGTTTCGAACCTTCAGGAGTGGGAGCGCGTGACTTGAGAGAGTGTCTTCTGATCCAGCTTAAGGCTTTGAATGATTCGGAGTCTGTGAGGTTGGCTACGAAGATTGTAGACCTTTATTTTGAGGAACTTAGCAGTAAGCACTATAATAAGATCATATCTAAGCTCTCTATCACTGAGGAACAGATGAAGAAGGCCTTGGCAAGGATTACCAAGCTCAATCCTAAGCCGGGTGGACTTGGAGATGGAACTTACATTGATATGACCCAGCAGATCATTCCTGATTTCGTTTTGGATATCATAGATGGTAAGCCGGTCTTGAGCATGCCTCGATATAATGTTCCAGAACTTAAGGTGAGTCGTCAGTTTCAGAAGATGCTTGAGGATCCTAATCTGAAGACAGATAAGGATTCGGTAACTTTTGCACGACAGAAGATAGATGCCGCGAAGTGGTTTATTGAGGCTATCAAGCAGAGACACAATACTTTGGAGAGCACGATGAAGGCTATCCTTGAATATCAGAAAGAGTATTTTATGGATGGTGATGAGGCTCGCCTGAAACCTATGGTGCTTAAGGATATTGCAGAGAAGACAGGGTTTGATATTTCGACTATTTCTCGAGTTGTAAACAGTAAGTATATCCAGACCTACTTCGGCATCTTCTCGCTTAAATCTTTCTTTTCTGAGGGTCTTGAGAATCAGGATGGAACAGAGGTATCTACAAGAGAGATCAAGAAGGTTCTTCAGGAACTTGTGGATAATGAGAATAAGCGTAAGCCTTTGACAGATGATGAACTTGTTGAGGCCTTGACTGATAAGGGATACAAGGTGGCAAGACGTACAATTGCCAAGTATCGCGACCAGCTCAACATTCCTAAGGCCCGACTTCGCAAGGAACTATAGGTTTTAATCCTGAGAAATATTATACAACAAAAAAGAGTTGACTTAGAAAAGTCAACTCTTTTTTAGGGTGCCTAATCGGATTCGAACCGATGACATTCAGAACCACAATCTGACGCTCTAACCAACTGAACTATAGGCACCGTGTTCGATTGGATTGCAAAGATAGATATTATTTTTGAATCTACAAGCGTTTTCGATTATTTTTTAATATCAGCAAGCACTTTTTCTGCTTTCTCATATCCGTCTGCTGGTGCATTCCAGATAGTTGCAATTACAAGTGAACCGATAATTCCGAAGATGATAGCAACGATGAATACTGAGTTCCAGCCGAATTTATCAGCGATGAATCCGAATCCGATACCTGCTACTGTTGTTGCAGCATAACCGAAGATTCCAAGGATACCATTAGCTGTTGCACATACTCTCTTTGTCGCCTGCTGTGAAGCTGCTACTCCAAGAAGAGCCTGAGGGGCGTAGATGAAGAAGCCTGACATGCAGATAAGGAAGGCGCTGATGAACCAGTGAGCTGTGTTAGGCATCTGCCAGAAGCCAAGGAAGCATACAGTTGCTCCTACAACTCCGATAAGACAGGTTCTCTGTGCCTTGCTCTTAAGGAATTTATCTGTGAACCATCCTGCGATAAGTGTACCTGCAACACCACCGATAAGCTCTGAACTTGCTACGATGCTTGATGAAAGTGCGATATCAAAGCCTTTGTACTGAGTAAGGAATGATGTTCCCCAGTCAAGGATAGTAAAGCGGATTACGTATACACAGAAGTTTGTGAGTGCAAGAATCCAGATGATAGGGTTCTTGAACACCATCTTGCTAAGGAATTTGTTGTATGCCTCACCCTTAAGCTCCTCCTCTTTGTGAACCTCAACCTTGATTCCGCTCTCCTCTTTCTCAAGATCCTCAATCTCAGGAAGACCTACAGATGAAGGAGTGTCCCTTAGTCCTACAAGAAGAAGAACGCAACCTACAAGGGCAATGGCTCCAGGGATAGCGAAGCAAAGGTTCCATGCTGACATTCCGAATGCAGAAAGAAGAGCACCGCACATTGCAACTACGATACCAGCTCCGATAGAGTGAGATGCATTCCAGATAGACTGCTTGGTGGCAAGCTCTGATGGACGGAACCAGTGTGCCATAAGGCTGGCGCATGGAGGGAAGCCCATACCATGAACGTAACCGTTAAGTACCCAAAGTGAACCGATGATGTATACAAGGGTCATTGTAGCCTTTCCGTCTGTATCAAGAACGTTAACGAAACCATTTAGACTTGGGCTGAAGCAGATTGCAAAGTTAAGCAATGCAGAAAGTGCAAGTCCTGTAGCCATAAGTTTCTTGCGGCTCAAACGGTCTGCAAGGAAACCGTTAGCGAATCTTGAAAGTCCGTATACGATACCATTGATTGTAAGGAAGGTACCAAGCTGGAGCTTAGTGATACCAAGTTCTGCCTCCATTGCTGGGATAGCAGCGCTGAAATTCTTACGTACAAAATAATAAAGGATATATCCGATCATCAGGACAATCAGAGTTCTCCACTGCCAATAAGTGTACTTTTTCTTTAGTTGTGCATCCATAGTAGGGATTGTTGTTATTAGTTGAAATTTCGGGCACAAAGATATATATTTTATACGGTCAAATCAAAGATTATTACTATTTTTGCCCTTAGAACAGTTATTTTAAAAGCATAATAGCAATAAACAATTTATAGATGGAACCTAATTACAACCAGACACTTACTCCTGAGTTGAAGGAGAAGCTTTCAAAGATCAAGAGACTTGCTCTTGATATGGATGGAACGATCTACTTGGGAAGCACATTGTTCCCATTCACTATTGACTTCCTTAACTCAATGAAGGAAAATGGTGTAGATTATTCTTTCCTGACTAACAACCCTACCAGATCAGTTGCAGATTATCTTAAGAAATTGGCAGGCCTTGGTATCCAGGCTAACGAGGATAATATGTATACTACATCTCTTGCAACAATCGACTATCTTAAGTCTCACTATCCAGAGGCAAAGAGAATCTTCTTTGTTGGAACAGAGAGTATGATTTCACAGTTCGAACTTGCCGGTTATGAGTCTTGTGCAGACGATCCGGATGATGTTCCAGATGTATTGGTAGTAGCCTTCGATACAACAGTGACTCACGCGAAACTTAGCCGTGCAGCATGGTGGGCAAGCCAGAATGTTCCATATGTGGCAACAAACCCAGACCTTGTTTGTCCTACAGACCAGAGAGTTGTTCTTGTTGACTGTGGATCTATCTGTAAGTGTATTGAGGCAGCAACAGGTCGTCGTCCAGATATCACTCTTGGAAAACCAGATCCAAACATGCTTTACGGTATCATTGAGAAGTATGGCCTGAAGGCAGAGGAGGTTGCTATGGTAGGAGACAGAATCTATACAGATACGGCAACTGCACATAACGCAGGAGCCTTCGGCGTTCTTGTTCTTTCAGGAGAGACTACTATCGAGACCGCTCTTAAGGTAGCAGAGGATGCAAGAAATAATCCTGCTCCAGAGTTCTATCCTCCAGACATCATCGTAAGAGATATCAAGGAGCTTGGCGAACTTATTCTTGAAGCAAAGAAGTAATTGTCAAGAAAAATACAGTAAACGTAAAAAGATGCATTTCAGCCTTGTCTGGAGTGCATCTTTTTTATACTTTCGTTTCAGCGCATCTCTATTGTGGGAAGGATATAATTTCAAAATGATATAGATATGAGGATATTAGAGTTATGTGATGATGAGCGCCCGAGGGAGAAGATTCTCTCGAAGGGTGTGGGTGCTTTGAGCAATTCGGAGCTGATTGCTGTGCTTTTTCGTACGGGTACTGCCGAGCAGAATGCGATTGAACTTGCGAGGTCGCTCCTGATAAATAATGACGGGAGTCTGCTGAATCTGGCTTCTGCTTCTGCCAAGCTGATGATGCAGACAAAGGGGGTGGGTGTCGGTAAGGCTGCGTCCCTTCTCGCTGCTTTTGAACTGGGGCGGCGCTTTATGAATGAGACTCCGAAGAAGAAGGTGGTGATCAGAGATTCCAAGGATGCTTTTAAGGAGATGATCCCTGTTTTCAGGGGGTTGAAGTATGAGGAGTTGTGGGTTCTGTATCTTGCGAAGGATAATAGCGTGATAGGGAGGGAGATAGTTTCAAAAGGGGGAATTGACAGCACTACTTTTGATTCTAGAGTAGTTGTGCGGAAGGCTTTGGAAAACGGGGCTACGGCACTGATAATCTTTCATAATCATCCTTCAGGTACTCCATATCCAAGCGCTAATGATATGAAGGCAACCCACCAGCTTAAGAAGGCCCTTGCTCTGGTAGATATCTCGTTACTCGACCATATTGTCGTTTCTGACAGATCATACTATAGTTTTGATGATGAGGTGGAACACTTTGCCTGATTGTTTTCCGGTTTTGCTTTGATTCCGCATGAAAAATGGTATATTTGTTTTTCGAAATCAAATTCCACTAAAAATATGAAAGTATATAACCTTGGTGAGTCCAATACGGTACTCAATAGTTTTGTTGCGCAGATGCGTGATGTTAATGTACAGAAGGATAGCATGCGTTTCCGTAGAAATCTTGAGAGATTGGGAGAAATCTTTGCTTATGAGATCAGCAAGACTTTGAACTACTCAAAGAAAGATTATGTGACTCCTCTAGGAATTGCCAATATCAGCACTCCTGACGATAATATTGTCGTGTCAACAGTTCTTAGGGCAGGTCTTCCTTTGCATCAGGGAATCCTTAACTATTTTGACAATGCTCAGAATGCCTTTGTGGCTGCTTATAGAAAGTATACAAAGGGTGATGATTTCGAGATCAAGATTGAGTACTGTACAGGTCCAAGCATGGAGGGAAAAGTTCTGATTCTTGCAGATACAATGCTTGCAACAGGAGCATCTCTGGAAATGGCATATTATAAACTTTGTGAGATGGGCGAGCCATCGCATACACACCTTGTATGTCCAATCACAAGTGCATACGCGGTAGAGTACATCAAGAAACACTTGCCAGGGGATAAGGTTACTCTTTGGGTGGCTGCAATTGATGAGGAGCTTACAGCTCACTCGTACATTGTTCCAGGACTTGGAGATGCTGGTGACCTTGCATTCGGAACAAAACTATAGTCTAAGTGTCAAGTAAAAAATAGGCGAGCCCTCTGAGAAGGCTCGCCTTTCTTTTATCTTGCATGCTTTGATCCAAGCATGAATGAAAGTCCCAATCTGAGATTTGCACAGAGTTCGTTGACAGGGACGAACTGTGGAGTTACTGCAAAGAAGGTGTAGTCGCTTCCAAGGAAGAAGTTGACTCCTGCTTTTGGAGTGAACTCGAGAATCCATCCCATGCTCTTTGCTGTGTTCAGGAAGGAGTAGTTAAGTCCAAAGTTGAACCACTTCGCTGGAGTAAGGTTATATGACAAAGTAAGTTCATTCCAAGCCTTACCATATCCGCCTTTCACTGTGTAAAGAGCACCTACGCTCATGAGATTATTCACAAATGGCATTTCTACACCTAAGTTTAGTGTAGGGCGAGGGGAGATAGAGAAACCTTCGGAAGCAAGGACCTTATAGTTTGCTACTTCCATGAGGTCATCAGTAAGCTCTGTCATAGTATCACCCAAGTCAAAATCGGTAATGGTGATTCCGTTGAATCCTTCAAATGTAGTGCCTCCCTTGCTTGTAAGAGTCTGTGAGTTCTTCTTTCCGAATGTGAAGAAACCAAGATTCTGAACCGATGCTGAGAAAGTCATTCCGTCTACAATGCTACCGATGTTGAGGACATACTCAGCTCCAAGATCCAATCCCATACCAAAACCAACAGGTGCAAGTTTAGAGAAGTCTGTAACAAGAACAGATTCTGAGTCCAACTCCTGAATCTTGAGGAATGAAGATGCAATCTGTCCGTTAGCCTGGGCGCTTACCTCCCATTTGTCTGCACTTGCAAAAATGCTGGCTTCCTCAATAGACATCTGAAGGTAGTTGAGTCCAGTAGCAAAATTAAGTTTTGCTCCAACTCTAAGACCTTTGACATATTCGTTAAGGTCTTTTGAATATCCGACAGAAGCCTTTACGGCTGCAGTTGAGAAGATGTCAAAACCTCCTAGATTGTATCTCTCAGACATTGTTGCCATACCTTTCTTTGTAAACATGAACAGGTCTTTAGGCATATTTGTCTTAAGATCGATACGTGTAGTAAGGTCGAAGGTGATGAAGTCAGTCTTGTTGATGTAGAAACCAAAATTCAGAAGGTCTGTGTCTACGTCCAGTCCTAAATATGGATTCTTAGGCAACTTGCTTTCAAATTCCTCTACACTTACATTCTGGTTAAGGTAGGTATACAACTCTCCGTTCTTAGGGAAAACGAAGTTTGATAGTCCAACGTTGCTGGAAACATCAAGTCCGATATTGCCTAGAGCAGGAATGCTGAAGTAGTTGGCACGTGGAGCGAATGCAGGGTTGAGTTTATGTCTCTGAAGTGAGTTATCAAGGAAGTAACTGCCTCTAAGAGTCTGAGCTCCTGCGATATATGGCATCAGGGCGACAAATGCCACCAATGCAATTCTATATAGCCTTTTCATAATTGTCATTTTATTAGTTTCCTAGATCAACAGTAATTCCACCTGGAACGTTCAATTTAAGTGAAGCCTGGATGTAGTCTTCTTCCTCGATAGCAACTCCTGAAATTCCGGCAGATGATACCTTGAAAGTAAGTTTTAGGGCATCGGCCTTAGTGATGTCAACTCCCTCTTTTCTAATGATTTCAAGAGTTATCGGACTCTTTACAACATCCTTGTCCGCAGGGCAGGCTGCAATTTTTTGACTGATCTTGCTCTTAGTCTGGATGATATTGTAATTTGCATCCATCAACTCTATATTAAGATCAAGCTCAAGAGGAAGAGTGTTGCTGATCTCACCAAGAAGTTTCACATCTGCGAAGTCAAGGAACTGACCGATTCCAAGATTTTCGAGTGTGTCGCTTATTGCAATGCTCATGTTCTCTCCGAATGATAGAGGAAGACCGAAGCCGTATGCAATGCTTAGGTTATATTTCTCCTGTGGCTCGATGGTCGCAGACTCAGTTGTGACTGTTGATGCGTTCAATGCGAGAGTTAGCTGGTCAGGAATACGTTTGAGCAGTTTGCGGATATCTCCCTTTACAAAAGTATATCCGTCAGGAACTCCAATCTCCTCTGTCGCAATCCAGAACTTGCCAGTTACGCTCTCTTTGCCAGATGTAGAATAAGGAAGAGTAAGGTCAAGTTCAATCTTAGCCTCCTCGTCAGCAGTTCCTGCAAAGATAGGAGTAATGACTACCTCTCCCTTAGTCGGAATACCAAGGTTAGTGGTAAGTTCAAGAGAAATATGAGGATTATAGAAATCAAGTACTGTGCCCTCTGCTTTGAGGAAGTCTGGCAGACCCTCAATGCTGATGGACTCATTAATGCCGTCAATCTTATAGTCAACCTTTCCGACTACTTTTGTGATGTTGATGTTCTTAATACCTGCGTCAATAGTTGTGCTGATCTTAGCATCTGCAAGTTCTTCAATGTCAACCTGAGGCTTCTCGGCAGAAATCTCACCGCTAAGTCTGATCTTTCCAGTCAGGTCTTTACCTGAGCCAAAGTCAAACTTAGATAGGTCGATTGACTTGACATTGACAGCTGGACAATTGATCTTACCGTCCTTGATTGCTCCTTTAATAGTTATAGTATGTTTCTCAGCCTGATCCAGTACGATGATAGATGGAAGTTCCACCTTCGCATCGATGTTTACATTGCTAAGTCCTTTAGGAAGTCCTTTAATTACAGCATTCAAGTTTGCTATTGCAGAAAGGTCGATAGTCTCAAGACTCAATAACTCCTTAGGGAAGTCATCAGCAGCAAGAATCTTGACATCAAACTCTTCGTTGATATCAAATGAGAACTTGTCAAGTGAAACATTCTTAGCCTTAAGTGTAGGGATGGAAGCCTTTATCTTGGCAGTTGCCTTAGAGATCTTATCCACATCATCCTTGGAAATTTCCTGAGAAGGAACAGTAATTGAACCTCCGATTGAGATTGCACTCTCAACAGAGTATTTTCCAGTAGTCTCGTTCTTTACAGGGACAAGCTTGATCTGTTTTACAGGAAGCTTTATCGCTGTAGGGAATTCATCTTTCAATGTCAAGACGTTCTTTGTATAGTCAAAATCAAGTGTGCTGCTGACTCCTTCGAATACTATGAAATCTGGAAGCTGAATCTTGATACCATCCTTTCCAGGAGCAACCTGAAGGTTGTCTGTAGGAAGGTCTATCGCAAGCTCAATTGCAGGATTGCCCTCAAGATCTATTGTAAGTGTGCCGAAGTTTGAGATTTCCTCTGGAATCTCGTATGAGAATACCTCAGGCTCAGTTTCAAGCTTCTCGCTGATTTCTGATAGCATGAAGCTATAGTCCTTGATTTTAAGGTCTGATGTAACCTTTATGTCTACTTCTCCATCCTTATCTGCAGTCTTAGGAAGATCTGCGCTGTTAAGATGTCCGTTAGCACGCATTTTTGCAGTAACCTTTACCTGATCCTTGAATGAAATGACACCAGAAACTGGTTTAGGAAGAGATAGAGATTCTATTTCAATGCTCTTTTTGATAGTGCTTGTAAGAGATTGCGGGGCAATTACTACCTTGTTGTCTGTAGTTCCACGAAGTTTGATGTTCTTAGGGAACTCTAGTGTAAGCTCATCAAGTTCAAGTACCAGACCTGGGAAATCAAGGTTCTTAGTTGATAAACTCAGATCAATTGATGAACCTTCTGCAAATACCACATCTCCAATCTCTGTTATCAGATCAGGAATCTTAATGTCGTCCACCTTAATCTCAGCGGCAGAAGTGTGAGAAACTTCAATCTCCTGAATTTTCATGCTTACAGATTCAACTCCAATCTCTTTAAAGGCAACTGATATTTCAAGACCCATTGCTGCAGCATTGTTTCTGATGTGACCGACTGTAGTAACTGGAGACTTGAGCTCCACCTCACCAGTAAGACTGAAGTCTTTATTCAAGTCAAGGACTCCCTCAGCAGACCAGTCTGTTGATTTGATGTTGATATCCTCAATATTGAATGTAGCAGTGGAACTATAGTTATTTGTTTCACTGAGTGTAAAAGATTCTGAAAGGTCGATAGATCCAGTAACTCCCTTGATTCCGATCAGACTGCTGACGTCAAGTTTGAGTTTAGGAACAATAGAACCCTTCTTAAGGAAACAGTTTTTGACAGCAACTGTCACCACAAGTTTTGACGACTCTGTCATTTTGATATCGCCAACTTCAGAGATTTTTTCAGGAAGAGTAGTCTTTACTGAAATGCTTTCCTCAAGAGAAGGTATAGCAGCCTTCGAAAGCAAAGTTGAAAGGTCGATTTCCTGTGTGTCTGGAACACCAGGAAGAACAGGAATGCCTGCAGGAATCTTGAAGAGATCTCCTGTCTTGAAATCCACGTTGTCAAGGTCAAACTTGATCTTGCTTACTTCACCGGCATATTCATAAATGCCGGTCTTCTCTACCAGGTTCTCATTAAGTGATGGGATTTCAATCTCTGTGTTGATATCATCTTCAATAAGCTTAAACTCGCTATTGAAGTTTTGCGCCTCAATGGTAAGGGACTTAGGGTCGAAATCACCGATCACAAACTCCTGCTCATTTTTGAAACTGATATCTTCAATCTGAAGATCTTTAGAAAGGTCCGGCATATTCTCGCTAAGATCCAATTCATCGCTGATACTCACAGAGTACGCGCCATCCTTGGACTCAAGAATGTCTGCATCCAGACTCTTAAGGAGGTCTTTAAGTTTGAGCTGCTCTGTGCTGCCTAACGGAAGCGTCAAAGCCTCACCTCCAACAGTGATTTCGGTGTTGACATCATTGAGGTCGTACTCCTCGTTAACGCATGAAACGAGTCCAACCGCCAATAATGCAGCCCAAAATGTCTTCTTAAGAATGAGCTTTTTCATAAGTTGAATGATTATAAGTTAATTATTTGCCTCTTTTTAGTCGGTTTCGCAATTAACTGAAGATCAATGGATTCTATGCTGAAACCTCTAAATTTTTTATGCTTGAGATGCTTCTCTATAAGGTCATATAATTCTTCATCTATATAGTCCTTATAGTAGTGGTTTTCATAGTCATAGATGTGAATATGCTTGAAGGTATTCACATCAAAGAACATCTTGTTGTTGGAACTCATCCGATGTCGATAGATTCCTAACTCTGCTAAGTTAGTCAAAATATTGTAAACTGATGCAACAGTTACCTTAGTAACTGCATTTTTTTTGATTTCTTCAGTTACCATATCTGCAGAGGCATGACCAAGTTTCATCATGGCAGTATGTACTGCAAGTCTCTGAGGTGTTGCTTTAAGCGAATGTTTTTTTAGAATTTCCTTGAATTCTTCAATGTCGGGGCATCTGTATTCTTTACTCATATCTTAAGATTTTTTAGTGTGTAGTTGAGCAAAGGTATGTAAAAAACATATCCGAACCAAATAAATTTGAAATATTCTAAATTGAGCCGAGCCGAAAAGGTTGAATTATTTGTCCGATTTCCAAAAAAAATAGTAATTTTGCCGCCCTTTATTTTAATGGAATAAGATGAAAATAACCAAGAAAAATTTCAGAAAATATCAAGTATACGCCCTTGTGACAGGAGCCGCTTCCGGCATGGGTAGAATATATGCTAAAGTGTTGGCTGCCAAAGGATATAGCATCATAGCAGTAGATATCAATTCAAAGATGCTCGATGAGACAGTCGAGATTGTGAAGGAAGAGGTGAGTAACCTGTCTGACTTCAGATCTGAGGATAAGACAAAGTTCAATATCATCCCTATCGTTCAGGACCTCTCTCAGAAGGAGGCAGCCTCAAAAATTTATGCTGTCGCTCAGGAAGCAAAGTGCGAGGTAGAGGTTATTGTCAATAACGCAGGAATCATGTATTGCCACGAAATCTGCTATACTCCAGAACGAATGCTTGACATCATCACTATGGTGCACATGTACACTCCGCTTATGCTCTGTCGTGCCTTCGTGCCAAAGATGCGTGAACGTGGAAACGGTTATGTCCTAAACGTCTCATCACTCGCTGAGGCAATGAACTGGCCGGCAATCGGAATGTACGGAAGTACAAAGCGTTTTGTGAAAGATTTCTCACGCGGTTTGAGAGTTGAGTGCCAGAAAACTGGAGTAAGTGTTACGAATGCCTATTTTGGTGCCGTTGATACTCCTCTCATCCCGATAAGTCCGGCCCTTAAGAAACTGGCCCGTAACCTACTTGTGATGATCAGTCCTGAAGTTGCTGTGGATAAGGCCCTTACTGCTACCTTCAAGCGCAGAAAAGGTACGATGCCGGGTCTTCTGAATAAGATCTTTTATCCGCTTATCCTGATTCTACCAGATTGGCTATTGGGAGTTTTATACAGAAAGTGCACATTCATTAGAACGAAGTTCTAAGAAATCATTATATTTGCAAGTTGATAATTGTAATAAGCAACTTGCGAAACTTGTTATGAATATGGAAAAAGTACAATGCTTAATCATAGGCGGTGGTCCAGCAGGATACACTGCTGCCATTTATGCTTCAAGAGCCAATCTTTCACCTGTCCTTTACGAAGGCGTACAGCCAGGAGGCCAGTTGACAACCACAACAGATATCGAAAACTATCCAGGTTTTGAAAACGGTATCTCAGGTACAGTACTCATGGATACAATGAGAGCTCAGGCATCCCGCCTTGGTGCTGACATCAGAACCGGAAATGTAACTAAGGCAGACCTTTCTGAGCGTCCTTTCAAGGTTGTGATTGATGATGACAAGGAAATTGAGGCTGAGGCACTTATCATCGCAACAGGAGCAACTGCAAAATATCTGGGACTTCCATCGGAAACGAAGTTCAGAGGTCTTGGCGTTTCTGCATGTGCAACATGCGATGGTTTCTTCTACAGAAAGAAGACTGTTGCTGTTGTCGGAGGCGGTGACACTGCATGTGAGGAGGCAACCTACCTTGCTTCAATCTGCAAGAAGGTTTACCTGATCGTTCGTCGTGATGTTCTAAGAGCATCTGAGGCAATGCAGGATAGAGTGAAGAATACTGAAAATATCGAAATCCTTTGGAATACAAGCACTCAGGAAGTCCTAGGTGACGATTTCGGAGTGACAGGAGTAAGACTTGCCAACAAGAGCGGCGAGGTTTTTGATATCCAGCTCGACGGATTTTTCCTTGCAATCGGCCACCATCCTAACTCAGACCTCTTCAATCAGTGGGTTGCAGTAGATGCGAACGGCTATATCGTGACTGACGGAAAGACATCCAGGACAAATGTACCGGGAGTATTCGCAGCCGGCGATGTTCAGGATCCTATCTACAGACAGGCAATCACAGCAGCAGCATCAGGAGCCAGAGCTGCCCTTGATGTGGAAAAATTCCTCAAATCCCTATAATCTCAAAATTATAAGATGAAATTTTTAAAGACCATTATTCTTTGCCTGGCTGTAATGTCGGCTATGTCATGCAAGTCTCAGTATGAGCTGTTGCTAAAAAGTAATGATGTGCAGGCCAAGTACGACGCTGCCTTCAACTTCTTCAATGCAAAAAAATACACCAGAGCAGCATCATTGTTCGAGTCTTTGTCAGTCTTGACAAGCGGTACTCCAAAGCAGGACACAGTTCAGTACTATTGGGGCTTGAGCAACTACAGATATAAGGACTACTATACAGCAGAGACAAACTTCTCAAAATTCCTTGAAAACTACCCATCCAGCCCGTTCGCGGCAGATGCAAGATATCTGAAGATTGATTGTCTTTTCAGACAGACCCTTAGATATGAGCTCGACCAGACTCCTACACGCAGAGCTATCATGGAGATCAAGCAGTTCAAGACAGAGCATCCGGACTCAGGCCATGAGCAGGAGTGCGACAGAATGCTGAAAGAACTAAGCGACCGTCTGGATCTTAAGGCATTGGAGTCAGCAAAGCTTTACTATAAGATGGAAGACTATCGTGCTGCACGAGTAGCTCTTCAGAATGTCTTGAAGGACAATGCTGAAAATATCTATCGAGAGGAGGTCCTCTACTACACTGCGATGTCTTCATACAAATACGCATACTTGAGTGTTGCCAAAAAGCAGAAAGAGAGATATCTCGTCTATATTGATGACTACCTTAACATTCAGGGTGAGTATCCTGAATCAAAATATATGAAGGAACTTTCGACACTTTACAAGAGAGCTCAGAGAGCCATCGGAAAGAATGTTGAACTTGATGCTGAAGATAAGGGAGACAAGGCTTTCGCCAAGGAAAGAAAGCGCATCGAAAAGATTGCAGCTAAGCAGGCGAAAAAAAATGACACAGAAAAGACTGAATAGGCGTATACTTATATGAGGGCTATGAAAGGCCGGCCAGATTCAGTTAGAAATTGATTAAAAATTAAACAGATATGACTAAAAAAATCCCAACAAACACTCTTACAAGAGACCTTAACGAACTTGCTGCTCCTACAGGAAACATCTACGAGACAGTAACAATCCTTTCTAAGAGAGCAAACCAGATCGCAATCGCTGAGAAGAAAGAGCTTACAAAGAAGCTTGAGGACTTCAAGAACAGCTCAGACACACTTGAGGAGTTCCACGAGAACCGTGAGCAGATTGAGATCTCCAAATACTATGAGAGACAGCCTAAGCCATCACTAGTTTCTATCTCAGAGTTCCAGAACGAAGAGATCTACTATAGAATGGCTAAGAAAGAAGGCAGCCTATAATATAATCCGGCTATGCTAACAAGGCTTCAAGTCAGAAATTACGTATTGATAGACTCTCTGGATATTGAATTTCCGGAGGGTCTAATCATTATTACGGGACAGACAGGTGCAGGAAAATCCATCATCCTCGGCGCCCTCTCCCTCCTTCTGGGCGCAAAGGCGGACGCATCCATGGTAGGGGAGTCCGGAGACAACTGTGTAGTAGAAGCAGAATTCGACTTGAATCCGGATGACGAGCAGGCAAGGCAGATCCTCGAAGAGAATGAGGCAGAATGGGATGGGGGTCATCTCATCATCCGCAGAGTCGTGGCAAAGAGCGGAAGATCACGCTCCTTCGTCAACGACAGTCCAGTCTCAGTTCAGGTGCTTTCGCAACTCTCATCAAAATTAGTGGACATCCACTCGCAGCATCAGACCCTCCTTCTCTCTGACCATCAGTTCCAACTATCTGTCCTTGACTACTTTGCGGGCAACACAACCCTCCTGTCAGACTGCAGGAAAGCCTACGCCCATCATCAGTCACTCAAATCAGACCTGGCGCAGCTTGAGCAGAAAATCGCCCTTCTCGAGCGCGACCGCGACTACAACCAGAGTCAGTACAACCAGCTTGAAGCAGCGGCAATAAAGGAAGGGGAAGTCGAGGACCTCGAGGCGGAACAGAAAACACTTGCAAACGCCGAGCAGATCAAGGAATACCTCTGCGCGGCAGAAAACGGCTTCAATCCACAAGATACATCAGTAGACTTTTCGATCCTCAACTCACTCAAGGAGATTGAGCGCTCATTGGAAAGGGCGTCGCGCTTTGTGCCGCAAGCGGCAGAACTCGCGGAGCGGGTAACTCAGGCAAGAGTAGAGTTGGATGATGTTGCTGCAGAGGTTGAGACCTTAAACAACAGACTGGAGGTGTCTCCAGAAAGATTGGAGGCTGTAGAAGACAGGCTTTCTCTTCTATATGCCTTGATGAAAAAACATGGCTGCCAGAATGAGGCAGAACTTATAGCAGTGAGAGATGAGTTGTCAAATGCCCTCTTCGACTCAACTGCAATGGAAGAGAAGAGAGAAAAACTCATCAAGGAACTTAAGGTTTCCGAAGAGCAGCTCTCGCAAATATCTACAGCTCTTCATAAATCAAGATCAGAGGCTGCATCTCCATTTGCGGCATCAATGCAAGACTCTATCCGTTCATTGGAACTCCCGATGGCAATCTTTGAGGTTGAACTTGTACCTACAAGTCAGACTCCATCAGGCTGTGACTCTGTAATTTTCAGATTCTCTTCAGTAGGCAAGAATCCTGTCGATGTCGCTAAATGTGCATCAGGAGGTGAGATGTCGCGTATCATGCTGTCTCTTAAGGATATGATGGCAAGATACACAAATATGCCTACAATGATATTTGATGAGATTGATACAGGAGTATCTGGTAGTGTTGCAGACAAGATGGGATCTATGATCTGCTCTATGGGTCAGCACATGCAGGTCTTTGCAATCACTCATCTTCCTCAGGTAGCAGCAAAAGGTTGTGCCCACTATCTTGTTTCTAAGGAAACAGAAGGCGAGCGCACCATCAGTACAATAAAAAGACTCTCCGCAGAGCAGAGAGTCCTCGAAGTCGCAAGAATGCTAAGTGGTTCTGTCATGACAGATGCCGCTATCGCAAATGCCAAGAGTCTTCTTGGCGAATAAAGTCCTATCTTATAAATTCAACCTGGTAGTTAGGCTGGTAGATGATTCTTCTGATACCAGTGTTGATCCATCCCTGGTCCTCACCGAATTTCTTGAATCTGAAATCGCTCTGAAGCATCTCAGATGTGCCGACAGGTATGTACTCCTTCCAATTTTCTTTATATGTATTGATGAGTTTCACGAAGTGAGACACAACATCATAACCCTGGAAGGCAAACGGAGAAGGCTCTGCATTGTATAGGGCTCTGTAAGTCATAAGGAACTCCTTGACCTCCTTTGAGTTATAATCCACATAGTAAGAAAGCGAACAATGCATATTAGTGTTGTGGAAGTTGTCAATCTCGATAGTCTCAAAGCTTCTGATCTTTGAAGGAGCATAGAGAACGACATTGTATTTCTCATGGATGAGCACGTTAAGATTTCTTACTACATCATTCACAAATGCCTCTTTGTCAGAGGCGATAAGGAATCTGTTGACAGCAGTCTCATTCATGAGCTTCTTTAGAGAAGCTGTAACCTCTCTTCCCTCAAGAATGTTATATGAAAGTGTAGAATACTCAAGTCCTGAATTTGCAAGCTGGCTCTTGATCATCGAATCAGTAAGAAGCTCTCTTGAACCTTTCTCGAAGATTACAATGAACTTATCCTCTGGCTTTCTGTCCTGAGCGACCCATGTCAAAAGATCAGAGTGCTGGGATGTAACGGAAGAAGGAGCCTGAATAAGAAGTGAATTGCCAGGAATCAAAGACTCTACTCGAGGATCCAAAGGAGATACCATATATGTGCTGTCAGTATTCTTCTTCATGGTCTCCTTGATTTCAGCTGATGATACAGGACCGATGATAAGATCAATTCTAGAAAGGGCCTGAGAAGACACATTCATATTATTGGCACTGACATCGTAGATGCTCAAATCTACATTAAGTCCCTCTTTACCAGCCTTTCTGAGCGCAAGTAGGGCTCCGCTGTAGAAGTCCATGTTTCCACTGCTGATATTAGCACTTGCATTTAGAGGAAGAAGCATTGCGAGCTTTACAGTATCCTCTCTGCTGTAGACAATCTGCTCATCAATGTCAACTGTCTTTTCTGGGGTCTGCTCTACAATCTCAACAACCTCCTCTTCTGTATTTGCTTCAAGAGAAGCCATGAACTCAGCTTCAGCCTCTGGACTCTTTGGAACCCAGATCTTCTGTCTGGTGCTTAACTTCTTGCTTGGCAACTGGTTGATTGCAATGATAGCCTCCTGAGAACAGTCATATTTTGATGCGATAGCCTCAAGATCCTCATACCATTTGACCGTATGAAGCTTGAACTTATCCTTAGGCATCTGTACAGAAGGTTCTTTAGAAACCTTGACTTCAACCTTCTTCTCTTCCTTCACTTCTATCTTCTTCTCCTCCTTCGCCTCTACAGCCATATCTTCCTTAGGAGCAACTTTTACTTCCTCTTTCTCATCGGATACCGGAGCAGGTGCTGGCGCAGCACTTGCGTCAACTACAGGAATAAGTACAATAGATCCCTTCTTGAGACCATTCTCCTTTACTCCAGGATTGTTGTCGTATATATCCTGAACGCTTACATTATATGTCTTGCTGATGGAGAAAAGGGTCTGCTTCTCAAGAACGATGTGTGAATAGAAAAGCTTACCACCCATCCTCACCTTCTCGCTGGAGATGGTTACAGGCGCATTTTCGTAGGTGGACTGGCTTTGTGCAAAAGAATTTGAGCTGGCCAAGATAAGGGCCAAGCAACCTAAAACAAAAGTTCTCATGTCTATATTTCTTGAGCAAAGTCAAGAAGCTGATTGCAGAAACTGTTCCACGACAATCTCTCCTTTTCTTTGCGGATATTTTCAATGCAGTTTTTGCGGATGTCTTCGTCATCAAAATATTTCTTGATGGCAGCAAGGACATCCTCCGGGCAGCACTTAGGTGCTACAAGTCCTGTTCCTCTATCTCCAATGGTTTCCTGGAGACCTCCGACGTCAGTGACGATGAGGGGAACTTCAAAATGATAGGAAACGGAGCTTACTCCGCTTTGGGTTGCGCTGCGATATGGCATGGCAACAACGTCCGCTACAGAGAAATACTCGGAAACTTCGGAGTCCTTTATATATTTAGGGAAGATGAAGACTCTCTTTTCCAGAGAGTTGCGAGTAATTATCTCTTCATATTTATCCATACTCTCGTATGGTTCGCCAGCTATGATGAGCTGGTAGTCATCAGGAAGCTTTGCGAAGGCTTCCAACAGAATATCCAGACCTTTATAGTGTCTTATAAGACCAAAGAAGAGGATATTCTTCTTTCCATGCTCAAGCTTGAGCTTCTTTTCCATTTCAATCCTGTCCTTCTTTTCTCCAAAATGGGAGTAGAGTGGATGCTGGATCGCTTTGTGAGTGGCCTCGGGACAGATTTTCTTGAGATCTTCTCCCACCGCCTCGCATAAAGTTATGCATCCTGTGCTACCCTTGAGGAAGTACTTTGTCAGTGGCGTATCGAAGAATCTCGGTTCATGAGGAATTACATTGTCAAGAATTGAAATGACCTTGCATTCCCCTTTGAGATGTCTGGTGATAAAGCCCAGAGATGGGGCAAACCATGACATCCAATACCTTACAATAACAAGATCCGGCTTCCATTTTCGGATTTCGTTCAGAGTCTTGATGTAAGAAAAAGGATTAGCCGTATCCAGCAGAGATGTGCTCTCCACTGGTACGGCTTCATCATCTGGCGTAACGTACTGTGTCTTTCCTGGAAACAGAATCTCGGGATATTGTCTTTTGAAGTTAAAAGCCTTAACAATATTACCCTTGCTCAGTTCATTATACAGACAAGCATTAAACTGAGCAATTCCACCTCTATAGGGATAGAAACAGGACAGTATCGCTATTTTCAATTGTTACTCCTTCTTTGAGTTCTTGCTCTTGATGTACTCCTCGTTAAGTCCGGCAAGAACAGAGTCAGTAATGTTAAGAGCCTCGTTAGCAGTGATTACAGGAACGCCGCCCTGATTTGTAAGAATCATTGCATAACCCTTCTCCTTGTTGTATTTGTCAAGGTATGACTTGATTGCATCAGCAATCTGGTTCATCATAACCTGCTGCTCCTCAAGAATCTCGTTCTGCTTCTGAGCTGCATAGTTATTGAACTCCTGCTCCTGTCCGGCAAGCTTCTGTGCCTGAACCTCAGCAGTTGAGCGAGTCATAAGACCCTTGTCAATCTTCTCCTGGAATGCCTTGGCCTCATTCTCAAGTTTAGTACGTCTGCGGTTTACATCGTTAGTGATGCCCTGAGCCTTAGTCTCAACTACTGATCTAAGGTCGTTTGCCATGTCGTACTCCTCGAAAATTCTGTCAAGGTCTACATAAACGATCTCGCCTTTCTTTGCAGCAACCTCTGAAGTAGCCTCCTCAGATGTAGCAGCAGCCTGCTGACCCTGAGTCTGGTTGCAGCTTGATGCGAAGATACATGCAGCGATAACGCTGATAATCAATGTTACTTTTTTCATTTTTTATTCTTTTGTTTATTGTTTTTCCGAATAATTCAGCCGACAAATATAACCAAAAAAATGTATATTATTAAATAAAGTATTAAATTTGAACCCTTTTAACAAAGTTGTGCGCTAAAATGAAGGCAGGAATCTACATAAGAAAAGAAGAACTCAAACAGGATCCGCGTTATGCTGAGCTCCTTACCTCCTTGTCTGAGGCTGGTTGCGACTGTTACCAGGTGGGTTCGAAGGATGAACTCCATCCTGATACAGACCTTATTCTTGCTGTTGGTGGAGATGGAACCTTTCTTTCCGCTTCCATAGTAGCTGGGGATACCGGCATTCCTGTGATGGGTGCGAATCTTGGCAGGTTGGGCTTTCTTTCGGAGAACAGGTGGCAGGCAGTGGGTGCTGCCCTTGCGAGCGGTGATTATACTCTTGAGAACCGCACCATCCTGCATTCGGGCATTTCGCCTTGCACTGGTGTTGATGCTGTCGATAACTGGCCCTATGCTCTCAATGAGGTGTGCGTCCATAGGACAGGGGCTTCGATGCTCGCAGTGGATGTGACTGTTGATGGCACTACTCTTCCTACGTATTGGGCTGATGGTCTGCTTGTTGCGACTAGCTCAGGTTCTACGGCCTATTCGTTGAGTGTGGGCGGTCCTATCGTGCTTCCGGAGTCGAAGGTCCTCATTATTTCTCCGATTTCTCCGCACAACCTGAATGTGCGTCCGCTCATTGTTCCGGACACAACTGAAGTTAAATTGAAATTCCATACCCGAGACAGTAAGCTGATGTTGACCTTGGATAACAGAAGCGCTGAGATTGATCCTTCTTTTGAGGTGGATGTGAAGATGGCACAGTTTTCGCTCAAGAGACTAAGGCTCAATAGTTCTAACTTTATTGATGCGCTTACAGGCAAGCTGTTCTGGGGAGAAGATATCAGAAACGACATAAAAGACATTTAATGGAAAACAAGATTTTACCGGCTCACGTATCCATCATCATGGATGGCAACGGAAGATGGGCAAAAGAGCGTGGAAAAGAGCGCGTATATGGTCATTTTGAAGGAGTTGAGAGTGTTCGCGCATGTACAGAGGCTGCGGCTCAGATGGGTGTGAAGTACCTTTCCCTCTTTGCTTTTTCGGAGGAGAACTGGGGTCGTCCTGAGCAGGAGGTGATGACTCTTATGGAGCTGATGGTCAAGTGTATGGTGGGGGAGATGGATACTTTTATGAAGAATAATATCCGTTTCATGGTGATCGGCAATAAGGCAAGGCTATCTGACGAACTGAACGGAGTTATCGAGGACTGTATGCAGAAGACAGCTTCCAATACAGGTCTTACCCTTATCGTCATGCTCAGCTATAGCGGAAAGTGGGATATTCTTCAGGCTGCTGAAAAATATGCCAAGGCCTTGGCAGAAGGTAAGATAGAACCAGGTTCAGGGGCCTTTGCGTCATATCTTGTTACAGATGGAATTCCTGATCCTGACCTCATCATCAGAACCTCCGGAGAGTGCAGACTCAGCAACTATTTCCTATGGCAGGGAGCCTACTCGGAGCTTCTTTTCACAGACGTCTTGTGGCCTGATTTCCGCAAGGATGAGTTCGCAGCTGCTCTTGAGGAGTATGCAAAACGCGACAGACGTTATGGAAAAGTGAAATAATTGCTTATCTTTGCACCTTTGTTAATATTAAGACTATCCTAAAAAATGAGAAAAACTGCCGGAAGACTTCTGTTTCTGCTTGTGTTGCTTATGCCTTTTGTGGCAAATGCGCAGCAGGATGGGGGGTCAATAACAGTAGACTATAATAATCCGAAGAAATATATTGTCGGAGGAGTGAGAGTAGATGGAAATAACTACTTCTCTCAGGAGCAGATCCTTCAGCTCACAGGCCTTCGCAAAGGAATGGAGGTTACAGTTCCGTCTGAGGAACTATCTCAGATTCTTACCCGTCTTTGGCACCAGAAATATTTCGAGAATGTGTCGGTGGAGATTGACTCTCTATCGGCAGCTTCTGATACAGCCTACTTCAAGATCGGAATCAAGGAGCGTCCACGTATCTCAAGATGGAGCTACACAGGAGTGAGAAGCGGAGAGAAGAAGGAACTTGACGAGCGAGTGAAGATGAAGAGAGGAGATGAGTTCTCGGACTATGTCGCAAAGACATCTTCAGACATCATCAAGCGTTACTACAAGGAGAAGGGTTACCTTAACGTGAAGGTAGATGTCCAGACATCAAGAGACTCCATCATCCGCGGTGCAACAAGAGTAAACTTCGCAGTAGACAAGGGACAGAAGATCAAGATCAACGAGATCAGGTTCATCGGAGCAGAGAATGTAAGCGAGTTCAAGCTCAGCCGCTCGATGAAGAAGACAAAGGACAAGAGCTTCTACAACTTCTTCAACTCCAAGAAGTTCAATGAGAAAGAATACGATAATGACAAGAGAACTCTTCTAAGCGCCTTCAATGAGGCCGGTTATAGAGATGCACGTATCGTAAGTGACTCGATCTACTATGTAGAGCCAAACAGAATCAATATCGACTTCAAGATTGACGAAGGAAAGAGATACTACTTCAGAAACATCACTTGGACCGGTAACTCAGTCTACCCGACAGAGTCCTTGAATGAGGTGCTCAAGATCAAGAAGGGAGATGTTTACGATAGAGTTACAATGGACAGACGACTCAAAGGAGGCGGAAAGCAGAGTGAGTGGGATGTGTCGAAACTTTATCGCGACAACGGTTACCTCTTCTTCCAGGTACATCCTGTAGAGCTTACAGTCGTAGGAGACTCAGTTGATGTGGAGATGCGAATCATCGAGGGCAAACAGGCCACTCTGAACAACATCATCATCAACGGAAACGACTTGACAAACGAAAGAGTCATCCGCCGTCAGGTCTTCACACGTCCGGGCTACCTTTTCAGCCAGAGCGAGTTTGAGCGCTCAATCCGAGAGATCGCGTCATTGGGACAGTTCGACCAGGAGGCCATCATGAGTGAGAACGGTTACTCGATCATCCCTAACCAGGCCAACAACACAGTAGACGTGGTCTACAACGTGACAGAGAAACCATCGAGCCAGCTTGAGCTCTCAGGAGGATGGGGAGGAAACACCTTCGTGGCATCAGTGGGAGTAAGTTTCAATAACTTCTCGACAAGAAGATTCTTTGACAAGACTGCATGGAAACCGGTTCCGCTAGGAGATGCACAGAGCCTTTCTGTAAGATTCCAGACTAACGGTACATACTATACCTCATTGTCGGCAAGTTTCAGCGAGCCATGGCTTACAGGAAAGAAGCCGACCTCATTGAACCTTTCTGTGTACTACACAAGACAGACAAACTCATACCTGGCATTCAATATCTTGAATAACAGTGAGTTCATGGAGGTATACGGAGTTGCGGGAGGTATCGGTAAGCGCTTGAAATGGCCAGATAACTACTTCGTGCTCTATAACCAGTTGAGCTGGCAGACCTATAGACTTCAGAACTGGAACTACAACTTCCTTTTCCAGACAGGTCTATCACATAACTTAAGTTATACCTTGAGCTTGAAGCGTAATTCAACAGACCAGCAGATATATCCTCGTGCAGGATCTGACTTCGAGTTCTCAGTTCAGGCTACTCCTCCTTACTCATTGATGAGAACAAAAGACTGGGGTAACTACGACAGCGAAGGAAATGCATACGCAACGAAGGTAAAGAGCTGGAGAGACATTGACTACAACAAGCAGACAGCAGCCAACCGCTATAAATGGGTAGAGTATCACAAGTGGAGTTTCAAGGGTGCTATATATACTAAGGTGTTCGATGACCTTGTTGTCATGACAAGAGCACAGTTCGGATATCTTGGCTACTATAACAGAAACTGGGGATATTCTCCATTCGAGGGCTTCCTTGTAGGAGGTGACGGTATGTCAGGTTACAACACTTACGGTTCAGAGGTGATTTCTCTAAGAGGTTACGAGAACTACTCATTGACAGACTTCGTGGCGACCCCATACTCGACTTCAGGAGCATACGCTGGATATATTTACGATAAATTCACTCTTGAGGTGCGTTATCCTGTAATTCTTCAGCCGCAGTCTACGATTTTTGTATTGGGATTCCTTGAGGGAGGTAACTGTTGGAGCGACATCAGAAAGTTCAATCCGTTCCAGATCAAGAGATCTGCCGGAGTCGGTGTGAGAATCTTCCTGCCGATGATCGGTCTTCTTGGAGTTGACTGGGGATGGGGCTTCGATGATGAGGCAGACGGAGGAAGCCAGTTCCACTTCGTTATCGGACAGCAGTTTTAATTAGGAAATTAAAAATATTTAGAATATTATGAAAAGAATCATTATGATCGCAGCAATCGCACTTATGAGTGTGGCTGCAAACGCACAGAATCTTAAGTTCGCTCATGTAAACTTCAACGAGCTTGTAACTCTTATGCCAGAGATGGATGCAGCAAGAGAGGCATCTGAGGCTTCAGCTAAAGAGGCTGAGGAGGTATACCAGGCAATGGTTGAGGAGTTCCAGACTAAACTTCAGCAGTACGAGCAGAAGCAGGCAACTTGGACTCCAGCTGTAAAGGAGAGCAAGGAGCGCGAGCTTACAGAGATTCAGAATAGAATCCAGGAGTATCAGTCTGCAATCCAGCAGGAACTTCAGCAGCAGCAGCAGCAACTTATGGCACCTATCTACCAGAAGGCTACTGAGACAGTTAATGCTCTTGCTAAGAAACATGGAGTTATCTACGTGTTCGACATCCAGTCAATGCTGTATGTAGATGCAGCTCAGAGCATGGACCTTACAGCTGAGGCAAGAACAGCTCTTAATATCCCTGCAGGCAGAACACTTGAGTCTCTTCAGGCAGAGCTTCAGGCAAAGGCACAGGCTCAGCAGCAGCAGGTTCAGTAACAGTAACTAAGAAATAAAGAAAAACCGAAAGATTGGAGTTTCTCCGGTCTTTCGGTTTTTTTATTACATTTCCTTAAAATTTGTATCCGAGATATCTATTATTTTATATATTTGTATGCTTAAACACTAAAACTGATTACAAACTTTAACACATAATGCAACATAAAGTAATTGATACAAAAGATGTTGTAATCCGATTTGCGGGAGATTCCGGTGATGGTATGCAGCTCACTGGAACCCTTTTTGCGGATATGTCCGCTGTCTTTGGCAACGAACTTTCAACATTCCCGGATTATCCGGCTGAGATTAGAGCACCTCATGGAACAGTTTCTGGAGTTTCAGGTTTTCAGGTGCATATCGGAAGCAAACATATCACTACCCCAGGAGACTTCTGTGATATGTTGGTGGCTATGAACCCTGCTGCCCTCAAGGCAAATGCAAAATGGCTGAAGAGAACAGCTATGGTCCTTGTTGATGAGGATACCTTTGATGCAGATGGACTTGGACGTGCCGGTCTTTCAGACGATCCGTTCAAGGAGTTGAACATCGAGGACAGAACCATCATCGTTGCTCCTATCACTACCTTGACTCAGGAGAGTCTTAAGGATAGCGGTATGGATGCTAAGACAATCAACAAATGTAAGAATATGTTCACCTTGGGTATGGCTTGTTTCATCTACAACCGCCCTATGGACTACATCTTCAAATATCTTGAGAAGAAATTTGGAAAGAAACACCCTGAACTTATCGAGCCTAACAAGAAGGTTCTCAAGGATGGTTTCAACTACGCTTCAAACGTACACGCAATTCCAAATACCTATATAATCGAGCCAGCTCAGCAGCCTAAAGGACTTTACAGAAACATCACAGGTAATCAGGCAACAGCTTGGGGACTTATCGCAGCTGCTGAAAAATCTGGTCTGCAGCTCTTCTGCGGATCCTATCCTATCACTCCTGCAACAGGTATCCTTGAGGAACTTGCTATCCATAAGAACCTTGGCGTGAAGACAATGCAGGCTGAGGACGAGATTGCAGGTATCTGTACTTCTATTGGAGCAGCCTTTGCTGGTAGTCTTGCTGTTACAACTACTTCAGGTCCAGGACTTTCACTTAAGTCAGAGGCCCTTGGTCTTGCTGTGATGACAGAACTTCCACTTGTTGTGGTTGACGTTCAGAGAGCCGGTCCATCAACAGGTATCCCTACAAAGACAGAGCAGACAGACCTTAACATGGCGCTTTACGGAAGAAACGGAGAGTGTCCAATGGTAGTTATGGCTGCTCATTCTCCAGCTCATTGCTTTGACGCAGCCTTCAATGCGGCAAAGATCGCTCTTGAGCACATGACTCCTGTCCTTCTTCTTACTGAGGGCTTCCTTGGTAACGGTTCAGAACCATGGCACATCCCATCAATGAAGGACTATCCTGCAATCAAACCTCCATTCGTGACAGGAGAGGCTCCAGAGGGTGGATTCAAACCATTCCAGAGAGACCCTGAGACCTTGGCACGCCAGTGGGCTGTACCGGGAATGGCAGGCTACGAGCATAGAGTCGGCGGTCTTGAGAAGAACCACAACGGAGTTCTTTCTTCAGATCCTGCAAACCACGAACTCATGGTCAAGGAAAGAGATGAGAAGGTAAGACGTGTTGCTGACTATGTTCCGGAACTTGAACTTCACGGCTCTGAGTCAGACGATATTCTCGTACTCGGTTGGGGAGGTACATTCGGACATATTTACTCAGCAGTAGAAGAGGCAAAGGCAAAAGGTCTGAAGGTAAGTTATGCTCATTTCGACTACATCTACCCGCTTCCTAAGAACACAGCGGAAGTCTTGTCTAAGTTTGACAAGATTCTTGTATGTGAGCTTAACAGCGGCCAGTTTGTAAACTATTTGAGAGCAGAACTACCTCAGTTCAAATATTCACAGTTCAACAAAGTACAGGGACAGCCATTCCTTGTTTCTGAAATCGTTTCAGCAATCCAAAGCCTATAATTATGCCAGTATATACATTTAAGGAATTCAAGAGCGACCAGGAAGTAAGATGGTGTCCTGGTTGTGGCGACCACGCAGTTCTAGCAGCTCTCCAGAGAGCTCTTCCAGGAGTGACAGATGCTCTTGGCTATGCAAAAGAGAGATATGTAGTTGTATCTGGCATCGGATGTTCATCACGTTTGCCTTACTACATGAACACATACGGCTTCCACTCTATCCACGGTAGAGCAACGGCCATTTCTACAGGTATCAAGGTAGCGAACAATGCCTTGACAGTATGGCAGGCATGTGGCGATGGCGACGCACTTGCAATCGGAGGAAACCACTTCATCCACGCAGTACGTAGAAACATCGACATCAACCTCATCCTGTTCAACAACAGAATCTACGGACTCACAAAGGGTCAGTACTCGCCGACATCACGCTACGGAAAGGTGACAAAGACATCACCATACGGAACAGTAGAGCCACCGTTCAACCCAGGTAGCCTTGTTCTCGGCGCGAAAGGAACCTTCTTCGCACGTGGACTTGACTCAGAGCTCAAACTCAACAGTGAAATCATGGTCGCTGCCTCTCAGCACGACGGATGCTCAGTGATGGAGATGCTTTGTAACTGTGTCATCTTCAACGATGGAGCGCACGCAACTATTGCTGACCGCGCAGTACGTGCCGACCGCACAATCGTACTTCGCCACGGCGAGAAGATGATCTTTGGTGCAAACCGTGACAAGGGTCTTGTTCTTGACGGAATGGGCTTGCGCGTTGTGACTATCGGTCAGGACGGTGTTACTGAGGATGATATCCTTGTACATGACGCTCATTCGAAGAACGTCGGTATCCACATGATGCTTGCTGATATGTCATATCCTGACTATCCGGTAGCCCTTGGAATCATCCGTGACGTCGAGGCTCCGACTTACGACGCAGAGGTGAAACGTCAGGTGGAAGAAGTGACAGCTTCTTCAAAGATCAAATGCGTAGACGACCTGCTAAGAAGCGGATCGGTATGGGAAGTGAAATAACAACAGAACAATAAACCATTAAAACTAAAATACTGAAATGAAAGCAACAGAAATCATGGCCAAACTTCAGGCCAAGTATCCACATGAGAAAGAGTATCTTCAGGCAGTGCACGAGGTACTGGAGTCAATTGAGGAGGTTTACAACCAGCATCCTGAGTTCGAGGACGCAAAGATCGTTGAGCGTATCGTAGAGCCGGAGCGCATCCTTACTTTCAAGGTAACTTGGGTTGATGACAATGGCGAGGTTCAGACAAATACCGGTTACCGCGTACAGTTCAACTCTGCTATCGGTCCTTACAAGGGAGGTCTTCGTTTCCATCCTTCAGTGAACCCTTCTATCCTTAAGTTCCTAGGTTTCGAGCAGACATTCAAGAATGCTCTTACTACTCTACCGATGGGTGGTGGTAAAGGTGGTTCAGACTTCAACCCTAAGGGAAAATCAGATGCTGAGATCATGCGCTTCTGCCAGGCATTCATGCTTGAGCTTTGGAGAGTGATCGGTCCGGATCAGGACGTACCTGCAGGTGACATCGGAGTTGGTGGCCGTGAGATCGGATTCCTTGACGGAATGTACAGAAAGCTTGCTCAGCAGTACAACACAGGTGTTCTTACAGGTAAGGGAATGACTTGGGGAGGTTCAATCCTTCGTCCTGAGGCTACAGGTTTCGGAGCTGTATACTTCGTACAGCATATGCTTCAGATGGTTGGAAAAGACATCGCAGGCAAGACAATCGCTCTTTCAGGCTTCGGTAATGTAGCATGGGGTGCAGCTACAAAGGCAACTCAGCTAGGTGCTAAGGTAGTGGCTATCTCTGGTCCGGACGGAGCTATCTACGATCCGGAGGGAATGAACGATGAGAAGATCGCTTACATGCTTGAGCTTCGTCGCTCTAACAATGACGTTGTTGCTCCATTTGCTGAGAAGTTCCCATCTGCAACATTCTATCCTGGTAAGAAGGCTTGGAGCATCAAGTGTGATATCGCTATGCCTTGTGCATTCCAGAACGAGATGACAGGTGCAGATGCAGAGGAGCTTATCGCAAACGGAACATGGCTATGTGCTGAGGTTTCTAACATGGGATGTACTCCTGAGGCTATCGCAGCATACCAGAAGGCTGGCGTAATCTTCGCTCCTGGTAAGGCAGTAAACGCAGGTGGAGTTGCAACTTCAGGTCTTGAGATGACTCAGAACGCAATGCACATCAGCTGGAGCTCTGAGGAGGTTGACGAGAAACTACACCAGATCATGTCTAACATCCACGAGGCTTGCGTCAAGTACGGAACTCAGCCAGACGGTTACATCAACTATGTGAAAGGTGCTAACGTAGCAGGTTTCATGAAAGTTGCACAGGCAATGCTAGAGCAGGGTATCATTTAATATTAGGATAATAAGTAAAAGTGGGACAGGACTTTGTCCCACTTTTTTCTTTTTTTGATTGCTATATCATAAAATAAGGTTAACTTTGCGCCCGCTTTTTTTGAAAACTATAATTAAATATAAATAATAATGGGTACTAAGAAATTTTCTACAAAATTTTGTGTTCTGCTTCCATTGGTATTGCTGATCACAATTTTTCTTCTTGCTGTTCCTGCCTCTTTCTTTGGTATAGAGGGGCTTACAGTTCTTCAGCAGCGTACTATCGCTCTCTTTGTATTCGCTGCACTTATGTGGATCTTCGAGATCATTCCAAGCTGGACAACATCAGTGATGGTAATTGTTTTGGCTCTTCTTATGCTTTCTAACAAGGGACTAGGTTTCCTTATGGTAGACGCATCAGGAGCTAAACTTGAGGGTATTATGAATTACACCAAGATCATGTCTGCTTTTGCGGATCCTGTTGTAATGCTCTTCCTTGGTGGATTTACACTCGCTATCATGGCTCAGAAATATGGTTTGGATGTTACTTTGGCAAGAATTCTTTTGAAACCTTTCGGTACAAACCCGAAGATGGTACTTCTTGGTTTCTTGGTAGTAATTGCTGTGTTCTCAATGTTTATGAGCAACACTGCGACAGCTGCTATGATGCTTGCTTTCCTTGCACCTATCCTTGCTACATTCCCTGAGGGAGATAAGGGTAAAATCGCTCTAGCTCTATCAATTCCAGTTTCTGCAAATATCGGAGGTATCGGTACAACTATCGGTACCCCTCCAAATGGTACAGCGGTTTCTAACCTTGAGACTTATTTTGGTTCAAGCATCTCATTCGGTGAGTGGGCTATCCATATGATTCCATTTGTCTTCATCATGATCCTTATCGCATGGGTTGTGTTGCAGTTCATGTTCCCATTCTCTACAAAGAAACTAGTTGTGAATATTCCAGAGAATGACAAGCCTACAACATGGAGAACATACCTTGTATGGGTGACTTTTGCTGTAACTATCCTTCTTTGGGCTACAGAGAGTCTTACAGGAATCAGCTCAAATGTAGTTGCTCTTATTCCTCTTGCAGTATTTGTATGTACTGGTACATTTGATAAGGAAGATATCAAGCAGATTGACTGGAGTGTGCTTTGGCTTGTTGCTGGAGGTTTTGCCCTCGGTTACGCAATGCTTGACATTTCGAAGGGAGGTACAGGACTTGGTGCTACTCTTGTGAATGCTATTCCATTTGGTGAGATGTCTATCATTGTTGTGTTTGTTGTTGCAGGTCTTGTTTGCTACATGCTCTCAAACTTCATCAGCAACTCTGCAACTGCAGCTCTTCTAATCCCTATCCTTTGTGCTGTGTCTTCAGGACTTTCTGCAAATCCTGCATTCGCAAGCTTTGGTGGCGAGAAGGCTATGATATGCTTCGTGGCAGTATGTGCTTCACTTGCTATGTTGATGCCTATCTCTACTCCTCCTAATGCAATCGCCTTCTCTACTGGTCTTATCAAGACAAAGGATATGCTTAAGGTAGGTATGGTGATTGGATCTATTGGTCTTGTATTTGCCTTCTTCTGGCTTACTAAGATCTTCCCATTCGCGGCATAATTTGCTTATAAATCAGATATGATGCTTAATTTGCATCGTACTTTGAAAATAAAGTCTATATTAGTGGGTCGTTTTCGAGCGGCCCGCATTTATAGTATATAATGTAAGATTTTATATCATGAAACGCTTTTATTTAATTCTTTCAGTTGCACTGCTTTTTCTTACTGCGGTAACAGCAAATGCAGTGGGCAACGAAGCTCAGAAGACAACTGTGAAGCAGGAGTTTAAGAATAACTTCAAATTCTATGGCTTCATCAGAAACTATTTCACTTACGACCAGAGAGAGACAGTTTCTGGAACAGGAAACCTCTTTAACTATATGCCGAAGGATCAGGCTCTAAACGCAAACGGCGAGGATATGAACGCAGTTTCATCATTCCGCTTCCTTGCCCTTACTTCTCGTCTAGGAGTTGATGTTTCTGGCTACCAGTGGGGTAGCGCTCACTTTGGAGCAAAGGTAGAGGGTGACTTCTACTCAGGTCTTTCAGGTTCTACCGGTACAGCTGCGGCTCGTCTTCGTCAGGCATACGTCACTATCGGCTGGAAGGACCTTCCTATGGCTGGAGAGCAGAAGGCTAATGTTTCTTTGAAGATCGGTCAGGCTTGGCATCCGATGGCTGCAGATTTCCCGGATGTATTCAGTCTTGAAAATGGTGCGCCATTCGGTCCGTTCTCAAGAACTCCACAGGTGACTATGGCAGCAGGTCTTGGAAAGAACTGGATCATCACTGGTTCTGCAATCTGGCAGCAGCAGTATACTTCGATGGGTCCTGCAGGTTCTTCAGCAGATTACATCAAGTATTCGCTTACTCCAGAGGCATACGCTGGTGTCACTTATAAGAATGGTGGTTTCACTGGAACTCTTGGAGTTGACATGCTCAGCATCAAACCAAGAACTTATGGTGAGGATCCTAAGACTGGAGCAAAAATATTTGTGAATGATAGAATCACTACTATGAGTACTTTTGCTTTTGTTCAGTATTCACATAAGGATTTCAGACTCAAGGCTAAGACAGTTCTTGCTCAGGCAGGTGAGCATATGACTTTGAACAGCGGTTATGCTAAGGTTGCAGAACTTGAGGATGGAAGCTGGGAGTATGCTCCTATCAGAAACTCCTCATCCTGGATGTCTCTTTCTTATGGAAAGAAATGGCAGGGAGTGCTTTTCCTTGGTTATGTGAAGAATCTTGGTCTTGCAAACGAGGCAGTGAATACTCCAGAGATTTATTTCTCTAAGAACAGCTTCTTAAATATGAACCAGATGTACCGAATCAATCCTGAGGTTCTTTTCAACGCAGGAAAGTTCACTCTTGGTCTTGAGTATCAGTGGACAGCAGTTCAGTACGGAGATAATATCAACAAGTTCGGTCTTGCAAAAGATAACTTGAGATGGATCGGCAGCAGCCGAATTCAGTCGATGATCAAGTTTACATTCTAAACAGACTATAGACTCCCGTCTAGCCTAAGCTTGGCGGGAGTCTTGCTTGACAAACTATACTATGAAGGATCTTATTTTTGGCACTGGGGTAGCACATACCTTGCTTCTCCTTGCCTTTGTAATCGGAACAGGTCTTTGTCTTGGAAAGATAAAGATCAAGGGAGTCTCTCTTGGCGCAACATGGATTCTTTTTGTGGGAATCTTCCTTAGCCATTTCGGCTTCACTGCAGATGGCGAACTTCTGCATTTTCTCAAGGAGTTCGGTCTGATTCTCTTTGTGTATTCAATTGGTCTCCAGGTGGGTCCAGGTTTCTTCCATTCATTCAAACATGGGGGAGTAACCATGAATGTACTTGCTATCAGCATTGTGCTCCTTGCCTGCCTCATTGCTTTCGTGATTCACTTGATTACAGGTGAGAACCTGGCTACTATGGTGGGTGTGATGCAGGGTGCTGTGACCAATACTCCTGGTCTTGGTGCTGCTCAGCAGACTCTCTCAGAGATGACAGGAGGTGCTGCTTCAAATCTTTCTTCAGCGTATGCCGTGGCTTATCCTATCGGTGTCGTAGGTGTAATTGTGGTTCTGCTTCTTCTTAAGGCAATCTTCAAGATTGATGTCAAGAAGGAAAGAGAGCATCTTGAGAAGGAGGATCAGGGAATTGAGGGTACTGTGCGCATTGCGTGTGAGGTGACAAACCCTGGTGCTTTTGGCAAGACGGTTTATGAGATGGACCATATTTCTCTTGCGAAGTTCGTTGTTTCCCGCGTACTTAGAACTGATGGTTCTGTGGTCATTGCTTCTGATGATGTCGTGCTTCATGAGGGTGATAAGGTCTTGGTTGTGACTTCTGCCTCTGCGCTTCCTCAGGTGTTGATGCTCTTTGGAAAGCAGATTGATATGCCTAAGTCTGAGTGGGAGCACCTTGATACGAAGCTTGTTTCTGTGCGAATGATCGTGACGAAGTCTTCTATCAACGGTAAGCAGCTAAGAGATCTGAAACTCCGTTCGAGCTATGGTGTGAGTATTACCCGTGTCACCCGTGCGGGTATGGAGCTAGTTGCTAGTCCTGGTCTTATTCTTCAGACTGGTGACCGCTTGAGAGTTGTGGGTTCGAAGGCTGGAGTCGAGAAGGTGGAGAAGCTGATGGGTAATTCGAAGAAGGGTCTGGATCATCCTAACCTTATTTCGATCTTCCTTGGTATTGCTGTTGGTGTACTTTTCGGTTCGATTCCATTCAAGTTGCCTGGCATTCCGCAGGCGATCAAGCTTGGTCTGGCTGGCGGTCCGCTGATTGTTGCGATCCTGATGGGTTATTTCGGTCCAAGGATGAAGGTGAATGTCTATACTACGACGAGCGCGAACCTGATGCTCAGGGAAATCGGTATTTCCATCTTCCTTGCTGCTGTTGGTCTTGGCGCTGGCGGTAACTTCATTGCTTCGATTGTGAATGGAGGTTACTGGTGGATTCTCTATGGTGCGATGATAACAATCATCCCGACTTTTGTTGTTGGAGTGATTGGCCGTGTCTTCTTTAAACTGAATTTCTACCAGATCTGCGGCTTGATCTCTGGAGCCTGCACAAACCCTCCTGTGCTTGCCTTTGCACAGAACGCCTACGGTTCTAACTACACTTCAGTGAACTATGCCACTGTCTACCCGCTGACAATGTTCATGCGTGTCCTCATGGCTCAGATCATGATTCTCATCGCATTGGCATAACCATATAGTCATCCCCGACGACGTCTTTGTCATTGTCTATTCCTTTTCCGTCATTCCCGACTTAGAATTCGACATTACTCTATTGATGTGATCTGACGTCGGGTTTGAACGAGATTATACTATAGAAGCGTTGCTATTTTAGCGACGCTTTTTTTGTCATTGCTGACCTGATCGGCAATCTCAGTATCTTCAGGAGTTGGCAGAAGGCTCCGGCAGAGTTCCGCTCCGCTCCATCCACCGCTCGGAACTTCGTTCCTCACGGAGCCGCTCACATAGCCGCGGCCGGCCATGCTCTGCCCGAACCTTCTGCCAACCCGTTGAGCACGCGAATGTGCCCCTTAAGTGTCTAGAATGGATACTACCGTGCTCAAGGTGCTTCTGCAACTCCCCGTTGAGCACACTGATACGCCGTAGAATGCACCAGAATCAATATTGCTGTGCTCAACGGGTTGGGAATATCGAGTGTCTATAAGAGTTGTGACGTCTTAGCGGTGAAATTCGTTACGCCTCTGCTCAAATTGTTGAAAATCAATGTGTTTTAGGGAGTGGCGTAGCGAGTTTGGGCTGTTTTTCGATACGGCTCTATCCAGATTGGTATCTCTGTCATTTCCTGATTTAGGTTGACTCGGATTGGAATGGCAACAGCAAGCGGGAGGAGAACCCTTCAGGGTGTTTCTCCCCGGACCGCTTGCTGTAGTTGGCGAAGGACGTATTTTCGCAGGCGGTGCTGTACCCAATTAACTATATCTTTTTGTCATGCCCAAGCACTTCTCGTCATCACCGACCTGATCTCTTCGTCATCCCCGACTTGATCGGGGATCTGTCAACACCTTGACTAAAAATCAGCCATTTATTTGTCAAGGTGTCCTGATTTGGAGTTTTTTCAAAAATTCTTAACTTTATGGATTGTAAAAGATAATCAATAAAACCACATAAATATGAGTATGGAATTGTCACTTAATCCGAATAAGCTGGTGGCTTATTTGGGAAAACCAAGCAGGGAGTTTACAAAGGCTGATATAGTACGTTACATCAAGGAGAATGGAATCAGAATGGTGAATTTCATGTATCCTGCTGGAGATGGCAGACTTAAGACATTGAATTTTGTCATCAACAACGAGGCCTATCTTGATGCTATCCTTACTTGCGGAGAGCGAGTGGACGGTTCAAGCCTCTTCAGTTTCATTGAGGCGGGAAGCAGCGACCTTTATGTTCTTCCTCGTTTCAGAACAGCCTTTCACGATCCGTTTGCAGAGATTCCTACTCTGTCGATGCTATGCTCATATTTCAACAAAGACGGTGAACCTCTCGAGAGTTCTCCTGAGAATACCCTTCGCAAGGCATGCAAGGCCTTTACTGATGTGACAGGAATGGAGTTCCAGGCAATGGGAGAACTTGAGTACTACGTAATTGCCCCGGATTCAGGAATGTATCCCGCAACAGACCAGAAAGGTTACCATGAGTCAGCCCCATATGCCAAGTTCAACGAATTCAGAACCCAGTGCATGGCCTACATCGCCCAGGCTGGCGGCCAGATCAAGTACGGCCATTCTGAGGTCGGAAACTTCACAATCCAGGACTTCGTCTACGAGCAGAACGAGATTGAGTTCCTTCCTGTAAATGCAGAAGAGGCAGCAGACCAGCTCATGATTGCAAAATGGATCATCCGCAACCTCGCAAACCAGTTCGGCTACGATGTCACCTTCGCTCCTAAAATCACAGCTGGCAAGGCAGGCTCAGGTCTCCACATCCACATGAAGATCGTAAAGGACGGGCAGAACCAGATGCTCAACGGCGGCGTACTTTCATCAACAGCAAGAAAGGCCATCGCCGGAATGATGGAACTCGCACCATCAATCACAGCTTTCGGAAACACTAATCCGACATCATACTTCCGTCTCGTGCCACATCAGGAGGCGCCGACAAACGTATGCTGGGGCGACAGAAACCGCTCAGTGCTTGTACGCGTACCACTTGGCTGGACATCAAAGAGCGATATGAGCCGCCTCGCAAATCCGCTTGAGAGCGAGAGCATCTACGATACAACGCAGAAGCAGACAGTTGAAATGCGTTCACCGGACGGATCAGCAGACCTATATCAGCTTATCGCAGGTCTTGCAGTAGCCTGCCGCCACGGCTTTGAGATGGAGAATGCGCTTGAACTTGCAGAAAAGACATATGTAAATGTAAATATCCATCAGAAGGAGAATGAGCATAGACTGAAAGACCTTGCTCAGCTTCCGGACAGTTGCGCAGCATCGGCTGATTGTCTCGAGGCTCAGAGGACTGTCTTTGAGAAGCATAATGTCTTCAGTCCTTCAATGATTGACGGCATCATAAAGAAACTCCGCTCGTATGACGACAGAACTCTTCGTCAGGATATCGGAGACGACACTGACCAGATGCTTAAACTGGTTTATCGTTATTTCCACTGCGGATAGTAGAATTTGCACCATTAGATCAGATAGCACTATGAATTCGTTAGTCAGATATCTCTCGGTGGCGTCAGTTTTTCTGATGCTCTCGGCTTCTGCGCTTTATTCCCAGAGACGCAATGTGAATTATGATGAGGCTAAGGTTCCTCAGTATGAACTGCCGGACCCTCTGGTTTTTGAGAGTGGCAAGAAGGTGAAGAATGCTCGTCAGTGGACGAGCAAGAGGCGTGCTGAGGTTGTTGAAGTGTTTGCCGATCAGATGTTTGGTCATGTTCCTGCCGCTTCAGAGGGAGTGCACTTTGCTCTTGTAAGTGAGCAGGAGGTCTATGGCGGCCTTGGTGTGCGTAAGGTTGTGCGTGTTTTTCTTGATGAGTCTGACAAGCATTGGTTTGATGTGCTCATTCATTTGCCGAAGGGAGTTGATGGACCGGTTCCGATGTTTGTGGGACTGAACTTCAAGAGCAATGCTGCGACCTTGGATGAGAGGGCTGGCTTCAGATGGCCGTATGAGATGGTTCTGAAGGCGGGAATGGGTGTTGCTACTGCCTGGAGAGATGCTGTTGAACCTGATGGAAAGGATTCGAACATCAAGTCGGAGACGGATGTGTGCCGTGACGGCGGTGTGAGGTCTTGGTATAATGAAGGTGGAGATTGGGGTGCTATTTCTGCCTGGGCGTGGGGACTTTCACGTATCGTAGATTATCTTGAGACAGATCCTGCTGTGGATAAGGATAAACTTATTGTTATCGGACACTCGCGTTTAGGCAAGGCTGCCTTGTGGACTGGTGCCAATGATCTGAGATTCGATATGGTTATCTCGAATGATTCAGGCTGCTGCGGTGCAGCAATTTCAAGAAGAAAATTCGGAGAGACTTTCGAGGTGATCGGAACAAGTTTCCCTCATTGGTTTACAAGGGAGTTTGACAAGTATAAGGGCAAGGAGGAAATCTTCCCGGCAGACCAGCATTGGCTTGTTTCCTTGGTTGCCCCTCGTCCTGTGTATGTGGCAAGCGCTACAGAAGACCTCTGGGCGGACCCTAAGGGGGAGTGGCTGTCGGCAAAGCATGCAGGTGAAGTATATAAGTTGTTTGGATTGAGTGGTTTAGGGGATAAAATGCCTGGACCGGATTCGCCGGATAGGGAAAATCATGTGGGCTATCATCTGCGCACAGGAAAGCATAATATCGTTGCCTATGACTGGCAGCAGTATATTGAGTTTGTGAAGACACATTTCAAAGACAAAAAATAAATGCAGGATATGGAATCATTGGATAGAAGAGAGTTTTTAAGAATGCTCGGAACAGCTGGTGCCGGAGCCTTTCTGGCGATAGGACCATGGCTCAAGGCCTTTGCCAATGTAGACAGGACAGTCGGAGAGAAGGTTCGTATAGGAGTCATTGGACCAGGTTCGCGCGGACGCTTCCTTATGGGCTTTATACTTAAGAATCCTAAGGCTCAGATTACAGCTGTGTGTGATGTCTATCAGCCATCGATTGATGAGGCCTTGAAACTCGTTCCTCATGCAAAGGTTTATAATGATTATAGAAAGTTGCTGGAGGATAAGGATATAGATGCTGTAGTAATTGCTACTCCGCTTGACAGACACTATCAGATGGCAATGGATGCCTTTGAAGCAGGAAAGGATGTCTTCTGTGAGAAGTCGATCTGTTATGACCTGTGGCAGTGTCATGATGTCTACCAGAAGTATCTCCAGACTGGAAAGATCTTCTTTGTGGGCCAGCAGAGACTCTTCGATCCAAGATATCTCAAGGCAATGAAGATGGTTCATGACGGTACTTTCGGAGATATCAATGCTGTGTGGGCATATTGGAACAGAAATAATGACTGGCGACGCCCTTGTCCTTCTGATGACCTGGATGAGCATATCAACTGGCGACTATATAAGGAACACTCTAAGGGTATCATGACTGAGCTTGCCTGCCATCAGCTTCAGGTGGGAACATGGGCCTTCAGAGAGATTCCGAACAAGGTTATGGGTTTTGCTTCCATCACTCATTGGAAGGAGCGCAGACAGGTTTATGACAACCTGAGCTGTATCTATGCCTTTGACAGCGGAGTGAAGATGACTTATGATTCTGTTCTTTCAAACAAGTTCTACGGCTTTGAGGAGAAGATCATGGGAACGAAGGGTACAGTGGAGCCTGAGATAGGAAAGTACTATTTTGAGAAGAATCCACCTGCCCCTGCCTTCATCCGTATGATTGATGAGATCGAGATGGATATCTTTAACGCTGTGCCATTTGCCGGTACAAGTTGGGAACCGGAGACTGCAAGCCAGAATAAGGGAGAGTATCTTCTTGGAAAGGCTCCGAAGGAGGATGGAACATCAATCATGCTTGATGCCTTCGTTGAGGCTGTGATTACAAGAAAGCAGCCTGAGAATATTGTGGAGGAGGCATACTATGCAAGTGCTCTTTCACTTCTTGGCCACCAGGCAATTGAGGAGGAGAGAACTATCATCTTCCCAGATGAGTATAAGATCAATTATTTGAACCACAAGGCTCCTGCCGTAAAACTATAGGCGATGAAAGATATTATAATCAAACAGCAGCATATCAAGAGGGAACTGTGGATTTTCCTTTTCTGTGTATTGGCGATGGAGTCGCTTAATATTTATGCTATCATTAAATACAACGCTCCTTGGACTGAGACTGTCATGTCCTTGGGCTTTGTTGTAGTGGCGGCAGTCTGTGTCTACTTGATTCTGTGGCTGATAAGACTGATTGTTCTTGGAATCAAGTGCGGAGTTAAGGCGATAACTAAAAACTAATAACTATACTTTTATGAAACGTATTTTTGTCATTGTAGCCATGGCGCTGGCTATGTCATTGACTGTGAGCGCGCAGAGCAACTGGCGCAATCTTTTCAATGGAAAGAATCTTAAGGGTTGGACCAAACTGAACGGTACAGCTGAGTATACTGTGAAGGATGGAGTCATTATCGGAACAAGCCGTTTTGATACTCCTAATACCTTCCTTGCATATAATGAGGAGTTCTCGGATTTTATTCTTGAGTTTGATTTTAAAGTGGACGATGCCTTGAATTCAGGAGTCCAGTTCCGTTCGGCAAGTCTAGACAGCTACCAGAACGGTAGAGTTCATGGATATCAGTTTGAGATTGACCCGACTTCAAGAGCTTGGTCGGCCGGTGTTTATGATGAGGCTCGTGATGGATGGCTATATACCATCAACGATCCGGCGTCTAAGGCTGCATTCAGAAACGGTGAGTGGAATCACGCGCGTCTTGAGGCAGTTGGCAACCGTATCAGAACATGGCTTAACGGCGTACCTTGCACAAACCTTGTGGACGAAAGATCTGCTAAGGGTTTCATTGCTCTTCAGGTACATGCTATTTACAACGACAATCAGAATGGCAAGCAGATCTGCTGGAAGAACATCCGCATCTGTACTCAGAATATTGAGGAGGAGATGTGGGCAGAAGAGGCAAGTGCTGCTGAGGTGAACCGTCTTAATAATAAGCTTACTGAGAAGGAGATTGCAGAAGGCTGGAAGCTTCTTTGGGATGGTAAGACAACAGAGGGCTGGAGAGGCGCTAAGCTTGCCGGTTTCCCTGAGAAAGGTTGGGTTATCGAGGACGGTATCCTGAAGGTGAAGAAGGGTGATGGTGGCGAGTCTACTAACGGCGGCGACATCGTGACTGTTGAGAAATATCGCAACTTTGAGTTGAAGGTTGATTTCAAGATCACTTCTGGAGCAAATAGTGGTATCAAGTATTTCGTTGATACTGAGCTTAATAAGGGAGAGGGCTCATCAATCGGATGTGAGTTCCAGATCCTTGATGACAAGAAACATCCGGATGCTAAACTTGGTGTAAACGGAAACAGAAAATTGGGTTCTCTTTACGATCTTATCCCTGCACCTGAGAACAATGGCTTCAGAGGTGGCTTCTTCAATACAGCTCTTATCAAGGTTAATGGCAACCATGTTGAGCATTGGCTGAATGATGTTAAGGTTCTTGAGTATGAAAGAAACAACCAGATGTGGGATGCACTTGTAAACTACAGCAAGTATAAGGTATGGCCAGGCTTTGGTAATGCAGAGGAGGGTCATATTCTTCTACAGGACCATGGCGACGAGGTCTGGTTCAAGAACATAAAGATCAAGGTTCTTCCATAATGGAACATATCTGTCGAATCCTTAAAGATGGCAGTAGTCTCGTGTATGCATGGTTTGAAGCCATGCATACACGTATTGATATTATGCTATGGGATCGTGACAGGTCTGAGGCTGAACTTGTGAGTGCGGTTGAGGCTGTTGAGCGTGAGACTATCAGGATTGAGAGGCTGGCGAGCAGATTTCTTGATGACAGTGAACTTTCTGCGATAAATAGGGCGGAGGTTGGTGCTGATGTACCTGTTTCAGATGAGCTTCGTTTCCTTTTGATGCGCTGCGCCTCTTACTCCTATGAGACTGATGGCCTGTTTGATATTACTGCTGGTTCTGGACTTGTAGGTGTGCCCTTTTATGAGAAGGTAAGGCTTGCTGCTGCGCAGGATGATGGAGTGGGTGGTTCTGTTGCGAGGCTTGATGAGAAGGTGCGTCTTGACCTTTCGGGTATTTTGAAGGGCTATGCTGTAGATAGGGCCGTCACTATTTTTGTGGATTCTTCTATTAAAAATGGGCTCTTGAATTTTGGTAACAGTTCGATTGCTGCCTTTGGTAATCATCCGTCAGGAGAGGGATGGCCAGTGGCAGCGGTGGATGGAAAAGAATACGTTCTCCGCAATGAGTGCCTGACTACATCAGGAAATCATAACGAAGAACGCAGACATATCATCAATCCCCTGACGGGGGAGTATATGACAGGAAAGGGTATGGTGTCTGTTGTGACTGACCATGCCGAGTATGGCGAGGTCTTGTCTACTGTGGCCTTCCTTAAATCTTGCTTGAATTAAAGTTGAGGTTTTGTCTTTATTGCCTCTTTTAGAGCGGCGATTCTTTTTGCGTCGCTCGGGTGGGTGCTGAAGAAGTCGTTTGTGTTCGGGTTATTTCCGTCGAGCATCTTCTCCCAGAATGCAGGAGCTGCATTTATGTCGTAGCCGGCGATGTCCATGATGTACATTCCGATCTTATCTGCCTCGTACTCATGTTTTCTTGAGTAAGGAAGAAGGACTCCGGCTTGCGATCCGATTCCGAATCCGATGTTGAAAAGCTGCTGTGCTCCTGCTCCCTTTTTGTTTCCGATCGCCTCGCTGGCAACGCTGCCGAGAAGGTTCATGGCTGCCTCCTGGCTCATTCTCTCATTACCATGTTTCGCAATGGCGTGAGCCATTTCATGGCCCATGACTACTGCTATGTAGTCTGGGGTGTCTGCATATTTCAAGATGCCTTCGTAGAATACGATCTTGCCGTTTGGAAGGCAGAAGGCGTTTATTTCTGATGATTCCACCAATTGGAATTCCCATGTGAGGCCGCTGAGCATTTTACTGTCTCCTGTGCTCTTTGCATATGACTCAAGGGCTGCGACCATCTTGTTTCCGACTTCCTTGAGCATCTTGGTTGCCTTTGCGTCTGGGGACATCTTTGCGGTGCTCATGAATTCGCTATATGACTGATCTGACAATGCTGTGATCTCGCTATCAGAGAAAATCAGGATCTGTTTGCGTCCAGTGAATGATACGACTCCGCATGCTGTTGCAAGGAAGATAAGGGCAGCCGCTGCTGCTATAAACTTCAGAGATTTCTTGATAATTGTTATCGTAGCGTTAAATTCAATAAATGTAGTTTGTTGACTTTTGGTTGTTTTACAAAAATAAGAAAATTGTGGAAAGAATTGCTTAAATTTGCTAGAGTTGTTGGTGGTGTCCACAATTAAGGATATGTGTAAAATGAAAACTCTAAGGATACTCATTTTGATGGCTCTTGTGTTGATGTCATCATCAGTCTATGCGCAAGGACGCATTGAAAAGTTGAGAGCAGACTATGACTCTCTCGGAAATTACAGCGGTGTATGTCTCTTTCCTAAGGAGAAGGGTGCCAATCTTCGTATTCTGGACATTAATGTCTGGCAGTGGGATGGAAATAAGAAACAGCTTCCGCCTGCATGGGTGGAGATGGGAGAGGATTGCACTAATGAGTTTAGAAGCGTTGGCTTTGCAGGTATCGTAACAGCTCATATGCCTGAAGTCGTATGTCTTCAGGAGTATTCACCTAAGATGCATAAGGAACTATATCCTAAACTTCAGGAGGCTGGATATGAAATCACCTTTATTCCAGGTCCTGATGAGGTGAACTTTACTCCTGTCTTTTACCTGAAATCGCGTGTAAAGCTTATTGAAACGGCATATTTTCCACATGATTTACCGTACAATAATTCCAGGACGAAATCATTTACTACTGCAGTCTTCCAGATGAAGAGAGGCGGTAAGAAGTTTATCGTTGCCAATACCCATCTCTGGTGGCAGTCGGAGAAGTCGATGGCAGGAAGCGACAATGCCCGCACTCAGCAGGTCAGAAATATCATTGCTGAGGCTGAGAAGCTTCGCTTGAAGTATGACTGTCCGGTTTTCTTCATGGGAGATCTGAACTGCAATCTTCGCAGCGAAACTCTTGCTGTCGCTCTTGATGAGGGTTACAGACCAGCTTGGGAGATCGCCACTGTCCACGGTGATCTTAGATGTGGCCATCATAAATGTGATAAGAATGGTTTCTCGCGTGAGCAGAACAAAACCGACGATGGTTATGGCTGTATAGATCATTTCTTTATCTATGATCAGTCGGGAAAAGTGGAAGTCAAGACTTTTGTGCGAGACTATGCCTGGTTTACAGTAAAACTGACCGATCATTATCCTAACTACGCCGATATTAAATTGAAATAAGATATCACAGATTTTAAATACCTACCTTATGAAAAAGTATATGTTTTTATTAGCATGCATCTTGCTCCTTGCTCCAATTTTTTCCAATGCACAACCGGTTAAAGGATTGAGACCAGCTCAGACTGTTCTTCTTTATGCTGATTCTTTTGATGGGAACATTGATCCTGTACATGGAAAGGAAATCATCTATGGCGGTTTCAAAATGCAGGAGTCAAATGGTCTGACAGGACCTGAAACTATCAATGAGGGTGGTATAATGACGAATGTTTCAGACTTGGCCCGAGTTGACTTGTACTTCCCAAAGAATCCTAACGGACAGATGGTGGTTGTGTGCCCTGGTGGAGGATATGTGAAGCTTTCAACTTATGGTGAAGGACAGTATGTTGCGGATTGGATGTTGTCTAAGGGCATTGCTGTAGCTGTTGTGAAGCATCGTATTCCTAATGGACATTGGACTGTTCCTCTTGAGGATGTTCATAATGCCTTCAGGTATTGTCGTGCAAATGCTGAGAAATGGAACATCAAGCAGATCGGAGTTATCGGATTTTCGGCAGGAGGACATCTTGCAGCCTGTGCTTCAAATCTCTACGTTGACGACATTACCAGACCTGACTTCTCTATCCTGATCTATCCTGTGACAACCTTTGACTACAATATCTACAAAAGCGGAACCCGCCCTGGACTCATTGGCGCTGATAAAAAATGGGTTGGGAATGAGGCAAAACTTAAGGAACTCGTGGACTACTTCTCAATGGAGAAGAGGGTGACTCCACATACTCCTCAGACCTTCATTGCACATTCTACCAATGACAAGACCCTTGTAGACAATAGCCTTATATATTACAAAAGCCTTATTATGAATAAGGTCTCAGTTGAAATGCATCTCTGGAAGACTGGAGGTCACGGCTGGGGATTCTCGTCCGAGAATATTGTAGGAAAAGGAAGGGATCCGCTAGCGGCCCACAGAGAAGAGTTCTACACTGTGCTTGAGCGCTGGCTCGAGGGTATCAGACAATAATTGTCTTATTACTGCCCAACGGCCAGACATTAGGCAGTTTTCTTGGATAATGCGCATAAACGAAAAAAGCACTGAAGAAATTCAGTGCTTTTTCGTGCTCCCGCAGGTATCGAATTGTTGAACCTCTGGAATGACTTCCGGAAGGTAGTACAATTTATTGATGATAATCAAACTTGGTTACGTCCATTGATGAATAGGGTAGCTGCGAATAAAAAGCCGAGGAGAAATAGACTACCTTATGGTACGATACTCATACATTTCTATGATACTCCCAATATCATATTTGTGTGAGTCATATCTTACTTGTTTCGTCGACAACGCATCCGCATTCTCACTCGAACAAGTCTTGGCATTCCTAACTTTATAGTCAGCCGAAAGTCTAAAGAAAATATTCTCATAGTTACACGATTTAATGATTCATAAGTGAAGAATATTTCTTGGACCCTATCGCCCTCCTACTCAGTACGCCCCCTCGGCTAACTTTCAAGTCTCTAAAAAAATAATCAGGTGACTATTTGGGAGATAGGCACCTGATATATGAATTTGGGAATGAACCATCCCGTGTAACTGCCACAAAGGTACAAACATTTTCCATATCTCCAATATGTTGAAATTAAAATTCTGGGAGATGGAGATAGTATATAAACGAAAAAAGCACTGAATTTCTTCAGTGCTTTTGCTCCCGAACTTGGACTT